>Ga0316204_10001316_pt1 | contig 70587 bp, 67 predicted proteins | sample 6monrhotite_MG_2_FD_205661 | JGI IMG/M metagenome (GOLD analysis project Ga0316204, IMG submission 205661) | Microbial mat bacterial communities from mineral coupon in-situ incubated in ocean water Damariscotta River, Maine, United States -... | ecosystem: Environmental > Aquatic > Marine >... | reverse complement strand
CCAGCGTCTCCGATTTTGAGATCAGGATTTTCGGCCTTAAGGGTTTTGAAGCGGCCCAATTCGGAATAGACCTTTTCGGCGGCTTTTTCACGAATGTGGCAGGTGTTCAGCAGAATCATATCTGCTTGGTCAGGCGTTTCGACCTGATCGTAGCCCTGCCCGCCCAAAGCCTCGGCCATGCGTTCCGAGTCATAGACGTTCATCTGACATCCATACGTCTTGATATATAGCTTTTTCTTATCGGCCATGGCGGTATTCCTGTCACTCTGTCGAGTGCGGCTTTTACCTGCAGTCGCTCGTGCTTGCAATGACACCTGAAATGTCGGATTTTTGACGCCAACACCACCAAGGGCAATTCGAGCACACATGCGGTTTAGCAATTTAGCAGATTTAAAGAAAACCGGCGGGGCGGCCTTGGCAAAAGGGCCGATCGCTTTGATCATCGTCGAGGACAAGGTCGAGGTCGACACAACGATCCGTCACCACATCAGCGCGGGCTTCAAATCGGTCATCGCGTTCCTTCCTGCGTCGTTCAAACTGCCAGCAGACGTCGAAGCCGTTTGTCACCGTGTGGATTTCGATGCCAAACTGAACAGCCTGCCGCTGGCCGAGATTGTGAACCAGCTCATTCCTCTGACCCACGGCCAGTGGATGTATTATTGCTACAACGCCGAGTTTCTGTTTCACCCGTTTAGTGAAACCCGCAACATCGCAGAAATGCTGACCTTTCATTCCGAAGAACGGCGCGAGGCAATGCTATCTTATGTGATCGACGTCTACGCCGCCGACCTGCAGAAAGATCGCAACGGGGTGAATATCGACGACGCCTATCTGGATCGCACCGGCTATTTCGCGCTTGCGCGGTCTGATCTGGAAAACCACAGCCACCCAAAGGAACGACAGCTGGATTTCTACGGCGGCCTGCATTGGCGGTTTGAAGAACATATCCCCGTCGCGCGTCGCAAAATCGACCGCGTTTCTTTGTTCCTTTCGAAGCCGGGCTTGGAAATGCGGCCCGGTTACGAATTCAACGACGAAGAATACAACACCTATGCTTGCCCGTGGCACAACAATCTAAGCTCGGCCACGGTGTCGTTTCGGGCCGCTAAAGCCCTAAAACGCAATCCAGGCTCTAGCTTTGATATCCACAGCTTCAAATGGCACAACTCGGTCAAGTTCGAATGGCATTCCCGCCAATTGATGGACTTGGGGTTGATGGAGCCGGGCCAGTGGTTCTGACCGACTAGCCCATTTTCACCAGAACTGCGCCGCTGCGGGCGTTGGCTTCGACGGCTTCGTGGGCTTTGGCGGCGTCAGACGGCATGAACGCAGGATCGATGTGCGGGTTAATGACGCCGGCTTTTAAAAGAGTGGTCAGGCTGTCGATTGCGGATCGTCTTTGCGTGTCGGTCAACAAGTACACGAGGACCGCTTCAAGCGTGATCGCTTTGAACATCATTGCGTAAAACGGCAGCTCAGGGCGCATCTGTTGCGCTGATCCATAGGCTGCAATGCGGCTGTTGGGGGCCATAACCTCGGCCAGCATGTCGGCGTTTTGGCCGAACTCGACCTCGACCGCGTGATCGATCAATGCGCCGCCGTTGGCTTCAATTACGTCTGTGGCCAAAGTCGCGGAGCGATAGTCCAAAACCGCATCCGCGCCGTTGTCAGTGACGCTTTTTGCTTTTGACGGCGACGCGGTTGCGATGACCTTAGCACCCGAAGCTTTGGCAATTTGCACGGCTAGATGGCCGACCATACCAGCGCCTCCGCTGATCAGGACCGTCTTCCCGTTGACTGGCCCAGCGCCAAGAACCGTGTGTATAGCCGTCAAACCCGGAATACCCAAGACCGCGCCGATTTCGTCCGACACGGCGTCGGGCAAGGCGACGGCTTGTTCAGACGGCAGTGCGATATATTCAGCGCAAGTGCCAAACGTCCGTTGCCACTGGCCGTTCCAAATCCAAACGCGTTGGCCAATGCGGGACGGATCAACGCCTTCACCCACGGCTTCGATCACGCCGGCTCCGTCAGAATGGGGGACAACCAACGCAAACGCCGGCTTGGTGATCCCGGGGCGACTGCCTGAGCGCGCCTTCACATCAGACGGGTTAACCCCCGAATAGGTCACACGCACCAAAACCCCGCCCGCGTCCACGTTTGGGGTTTCGATTTCATGCATGCCCAAAACGTCCGAGGCAGCCCCGAACGCCGAATAACCGATCGCTTTCATTGTACAGTCCTAGTTTTGAGATTTGCGCAAACGCATCACGACGTTCACGGCTGTCAATTCCGCACCCTCGGGCAAGTCTGGCAGACGGGTAATCTCAAGCTGGTCCTGAGGCGCGTCGGTCAAAAGAGCATCATCTTCCCAATAGAAGTGCGGGTGGTCGCTGGTGTTGGTGTCAAAATAGCTTCGCGCACCGTCAACGGTGACTTCTTGCATCAAGCCCGCATCACAAAACGCCTTGAGCGTATTGTAGACCGTGGCAAGCGATACTTGTTCGCCTTGCGATTTCACCGAAGCAAACAGGCTTTCCGCCGTGACGTGCCGATCCTGACCATCGCCGACAAGCAACGACGCCAAAGTAACGCGCTGGCGCGTCGGGCGTAGGCCACCTGCGGTCAGCCATTTCGTGCCAATTGCATTTGCTTGAGGTGTCATTTGATCCAACGGTGCTTATCTTCCCCGAATATAGGCCGCGTTCTGCGATATTATCAATTGAAAAACTCATCCGCCCCGTTACCGCAAGATAAACGGTCTCACTTGCCCTTCAATCTTAGGGAATGCTAAACGATTGCATCGGTAATCATCATATATAAGGAGCGCGCCTGCATGGCCGACTTTCCAACCAGCTTCGACAAGGAAGACCTTCTAAAATGTGCGCGCGGCGAATTATTCGGGCCGGGCAACGCCCAGCTTCCTGCGCCTCCGATGCTGATGATGGACCGCATCACGGATATCTCTGGTGACGGCGGCATACATGGCAAAGGTCACGTTGTTGCTGAATTCGACATCACGCCGGATCTTTGGTTCTTTGACTGCCACTTCCCCGGCAACCCGATTATGCCCGGTTGTCTTGGGCTGGATGGCCTGTGGCAATTGACGGGATTCAACCTTGGCTGGCGTGGCTGGCAGGGGCGTGGCTATGCGCTTGGCGTGGGCGAAGTGAAGCTGACCGGTATGGTCCGCCCTGATCGCAAAAAGCTGACGTATAACGTGGATTTCACCAAGGCGCTATCGACCCGCCGTCTGACTATGGGTGTCGCCAACGGCATCGTCGAAGCTGACGGCGAAGTGATCTACCAAGTGACCGACATGAAGGTTGCGCTCAGCGAAACCTAAGGCTTGGGGGCGGTGCCCCCTGCCGACCTTATGAGGGCAAGTCGTTTGATCTGCTTGATCGCCGCGCGTTCTCTGACATAGTGGTTCGAACGCGACGCTGTTTCGTATCGGAGATCCAATGCCCAAGGACGACAATACCACCCAGTATTATGACGCGACGGCGGCGAAATACGATGCGCTACATGGTGACGAACACGAAACCGGCCATATGGAGGCCTTGGATCTTATCGTCCCGCGCCATTTTCCTGACGTTCGGTCCGTCCTTGATGTAGGCTCGGGTACGGGACGGGCGATCAGCTGGTTTGAGAAAGAATTCAACAGCGACGTCCACAATGTCGACCTGACAGGCATGGAACCATCAGCCAAGATGCGCGATGTCGCCGCCCAAAAAGTGCCCACCGCGACATTTGTTGAAGGCTACGGCGACTCCATTCCTTTTGCGGACGCCAGCTTTGACCTTGTGACAATGACCGGCGTTCTTCACCACGTCAAAGACCCAAAGGCCGTGATCCGCGAATGCTTTCGCGTCAGTCGCAACGGCGTTTTAATAAGCGATCACAACAACTTTTCCTTTGGCTCGACGTTCGCGCGCAAACTAAGGCTTGGTCTCTATTCGGTCGGTCTGCTGTCTGCATTCAGCTATGTGAAACAAGGGTTCAACAAACAGGGCTATTCGGAAGACGACGGGTGGTGGTATCCCTATTCCGTCCTGAACGACTTTGATGTCATCGCTGAGCTTTCAAGCTACTACGCGATCATCCCGACCCGACCTGCCAATTCTGGCTTGGGTAACTTCATGCTGCAGAATTCGCATGTCGGGATCGCTTGCATCAAGTAGAGCGCGAAATCCGGGCGTCAGGGCCGCGCGGCCTTTTCACGGGCGTTGAGGCCATAGCGCGCCTTAATCACAAATATCGCCACAAAATTGCGTAGTTCACGCATTATCCCCCTAAGTCCCGCAATATTCGCGCACTTCTTGCATAAAAACCGCTGTATGATCGGACAACAAACCCGGAGTCCACAGCATGTCCACACCTCTCTACGCCTATCAATCCATTGCCCGCGCGGTTTCTGAACACGGGGTCTCGACCATGTTTGGCCTGATGGGGGACGCGAACCTGTTTATGGTCGATAGCTTTGTTCGCGCATGCGCGGGCCGCTTTATTCCGGCCGCTCACGAAGGCAGTTCGGTGCTTATGGCGCTGGCTTACAGCCATGTTTCAGGCAAGGTCGGCGTTGCGACGGTCACCCATGGACCCGCCCTGACAAATTGCGCCACCGCCCTGACCGAAGGCGTTCGCAGCCACAGCCCCATCGTCGTCCTTGCCGGCGACACGCCCGTCGACAATCCGATGCACCTGCAAAGCATTGATCAACGCGAATTGGTCAAAGCAACGGGGGCAGGATTTGAACAAGTCCGCTCAACGGCGACGATCACCAAAGACGTCGCGCGCGCCTTTTACCGCGCCCAAGTTGAGCGCCGCCCGATTATTCTCAATATGCCCGCCGATTTCATGTGGTCCGAGGTGTCGCACGACATCCATGTTCTTAGCGTCTTTACCGCCCCCGCCGGCGTGGCCGAAGGTGGCATTCTGGACGAAGCAATCGGCATGATAGCGTCAGCGCGACGGCCGTTGGTCCTTGCGGGCGCGGGCGCTGTCGGCGCCAAAGACAGCCTCGTGCAACTGGCTGACCGGCTTGAAGCGCCGCTTGCCACCACGCTTAAGGCCAAGGGATTGTTCAACGACCACCCCTACAACATGGACATCTTCGGAACGCTATCGACGCCCGCCGCCTACGACATCATTGCCAAGTCCGATTGCATCGTCTGCTTTGGCTCAGCGCTGCATAATTTCACGACCGATCAGGGCAAGCTTATGCGCAACAAGCGCGTGATCCAAGTTGACGTCGATCCCACAGCAATCGGGGGCTCGCTCCACCCCGACGCCGCCCTTTTGGCGGACGCGGGTCTAACGGCGGACACGATCCTTTGGTGGCTAAACGAAGCCGAAATCCCCCCAAGCGGCTTTACAAAGGAACTCGACCCCGCGACGCTGACAGCCCACCCCAAAGGCCCCGACAAAACCGCGGCTGGTTGCATCAACTACGTCCAAGCCCTTGAACGGCTTGAAGATGTGCTGCCCAAGGATCGCCTTCTCGTAACCGACGGGGGCCGATTCATGACTGAGGTCTGGTGTCGTATTTCGGCCCCTGATCCGCAAAGCTTCATTGTAACGGCCAATTTCGGGGCCATCGGCCAAGGCCTACAAGAATCCATCGGTGCAGGCGTCGCCGCCCCCGATCGCCCCGTGGTCGTGTTCACTGGCGACGGCGGCTTCATGATGGGCGGTATCAACGAATTCAATACGGCTGTCCGATTGGGCCTAAACCTGACGGTCATCGTGGCCAACGACAGCGCCTACGGGGCCGAACACATCCAATTCCTAGACCGCAAAATGGACCCAAGCCTGACCGAATTCAACTGGCCCAGCTTCGCAGACGTCGCCACTTCCCTGGGCGGCGTGGGCATCGAAGTCACGTCGATGGAGGAACTGGACGCAGCCCTTATCACGCTAGACGGGGTAAAGGTGCCAACGTTGTTAGAACTAAAGCTGGACCCGAACGACGTCCCTCGGATGCGGATATAACGGGGGGAATGTTAGGTGCACCAGTCGACGGCATCCGCCCAAAACCCACCCACAAAAAAGGCACCCAAGTACCGGGCGCCTTTTTCAGTTTCGGTTTATTTGTAAACTGCAGTTAGTCCGTCCGGCGACCAAACCACATGCGGCTGATCAATCCGTCTTTGCGGATGAACTGATGGTAGCCCCACCCGATCACATGCATTGCGACCAGAAGCGTGATCAACCACGCGATGACGCCATGTGCGGTACGTGCTGAAATACCCGAGAAGTCCGCAGGCAGTTTCAGGCCGGTGCCGCCAAAGGCGATCTCAAATAGGTTGGCTGAAAAGGCGATGCCCAATCCGCTACCAACCATTGCGAAGACCAAAAGGTACAACCCCCAATGCGCCACTTTCGCACCCGAATTCAGCGCAGCGTTGCCCGCATCTGCCGCCGGAGGAAGTTGAGACCGCATCCGAACAATCAGACGGATCAGCATCAGGACGCCCACGACGATCCCCCAAATCATGTGGCCGCCGAGGGCCGTGACCTTGCTCGGGTCCGAATTTTCAATATCGGCAAGGCTTGGGCCACCGATAAAAACGGCGACCAAAATCATCAAGGCTACAATCCAATGCAGCGCAACCATCACGGGGTGATATCTTCTCATTTTCAGTCCTCCTGTATCCAGCGCAGGAACTCTGATCACTGGATAAATTACGTTTGTTGTTGTGAGAGATAGCAAACACTTGTTGCATCAAAAACATAACAAGACTTAACACTATATTACACATACATAACACGAGATCACAATGCGCGCATTCGATTGGGAACTTTTACCGTATTTTCTGGCTGTGGTCCGGTCTGGCAGCCTTCGGACTGCTGCGCAGCTTACGAACACCAGTTATGGCACGGTCAACAGAAACATTCAGGCCCTCGAGGCCAGCTACGGCGTGCGTCTTTTTCATCGCTCAAAACGCGGGTTTAGTCTGACCGAATTCGGAAAAGCGCTACTGCCAGCGGTGGAGGAGGCTGAAAAAGCCGTCATGGCTGCGCGGCGTAGGGTCGAGGGGCTGGACAAAAGCGAAAGCGGGTCGTTGCGGTTTTCAATCTCACCGACCCTTGCGTATGATATTGTCGCCCCGATCATCGGCCGGTTTCACCAAAAATACCCGGATATCGACGTCGACATCCACCTGACATCCGAGATCGAATCCATTCCAAATGACGAAACCGACGTGTCATTGCGCGCCGCAGACGCGATCACCGAAGACGTCATCGCGCGCAAATTGTTCCAACTGACCTTGGGCGTCTACGCGAGCAAATCTTACATCTCAGACAACCTGCCCAACGCCGGCCCGCGCGGCCAAGGACTGTCATGGCTTGGTTTTGACAACAGCGATTGGGCCGCCCCCGAGCCGTTCCCCGACGCCAAAGTGCGCCACAAAGCAACTGACGGCTACATGCGCGCGCGCCTGCTGAACCAACACTGTGGCATGTCCCACCTGCCCACGATCTTTGAGACCTCAAACCCCAATCTTTCCCGAGTCCCCGGAACGACAACATTCGACGGCCCGTGGCTGTGGATATTGCTGCACTCAGACCTGCAACGCACCGTCCGCGTTCGAAGGTTTGTGGATTTTTTGGTGGGCGAGATGATGGGGATTAGGAGAGGGTGAAGGTAACGCGCCAAAATCCACCAAATTTGGCGGCCCGAGCGCTTACCAATTCGAGCAGGGCTTAGGAGCAAAAGAAGTGATTTTGTCCAAACAATTTGATCTGCAAGCTGTGTTCATTCCCAATCATTTTCGGCGGTGAGATGGTCTATTTGGCTGCCAAGTTTACCATAAGCTCATGATATTTTTTTAATCGAACAAAATGAGCATCCATTGCTCGGCTGATTTCGTCAGAATTTTTGACCGCAAGAAAATGGCTTACGATATCAGCATATTGCTTCGCTTTTCTCGGCAAACGTTGCTCAACTTTTAGCTTTTCAATTCTATCCTCTTCTTCCATTACCTGAACAACTTGTGAAGGCTCTGGAATTGCAGTTAGTTCGCCAATAGATTGCGGAATTTTACCGGTCATAAGCTGAGATTTTGGGTTGAAGAAATGAAATAGCCGCGCCTCCAAACCTCCGATTTCTGCTTTATTTTCTACCGGATAGGCCCAAACATATGCAATTTCCCAAACATCTAATTGCCTATTTGCAATAATGTCTGAACGTGCGGATGTTAGGTGGCGCTGCACTCTTGCGCGAATACCGTCTCTTGATTGACCTACGTAAACAGGTACATTTTCAAGATCGCACAAGATATAGACTCCCACTTTAGAGGTTAGAGTTCCGACTTGATTTTTTCGATGCTTAAAATTCATATTTCCCCAGACATATCCGGCGCTTATGCTGCTTGGCTTTTTGAAGTCTGACCTACAAGTATTGGTTCAAATATGCATTCTGCCAAATATCTTACAACGGGAACGGCAACACCATCACCCGTAAGATGATATGCTTCGTTGTAGTTTTCAGGGAGCTTGTATGCATCTGGAAGCCCCATTAATCTCGCGGTTTCGCGAGAAGAAAGCAAACGAGAGCGTATCCTTGATCCTTCGACCATTAGAATTAACTGACGCGACGATCCACCACCGGGGGTTCGCAAACATCCTGCAATACTATCGAAACGAACTTCAGCTCGTTGCACCTTTTTACCTTTTTCCAATCGAGTTCGCTTGTAGAGACCACCAACGGTTTTTACACCGCTCACTTGAATTGAGCGAACTTTTCGACGGTTCAGTTCACTCATCATTGCAAGCAGTTTAAGTGTCTCTTTCGGTGTATGCCAATTGCTCGAAGTCGGTTCATCCTCAACAATATCGATAAAATCCAAGGTTCGCTTTTTGGGGCTTGGTAAATCCCACCAGACAAATTTATCCTTCAATGCCTTGGACAAATTGCCAACAGTTTTTCTAAGAGCGGTTGTGTGCCATTCGGTTGAAAGGCCGGTCGTAAACTTGGGAAATGGTACGCCGTTTTGAACGGCAATCACGAACAATCTCGGTCTCGATTGGGGAACAAATTTTGAAGCGTTCACTACTAAAGCGCCAGGCCGATAACCAAGAGTCACAAGTGCCCCAATGATTGCCTCAAAATCCGCTCCATTGTTACTAGTTAATGTCCCTAGCACATTTTCCAGAGCAATAATTTTCGGATGCCTGCCCGACTGTTTCAGTCGCTTGCACAGATCTATAAATGGCCAAAAAGTTCCAGATCGTGTTCCCTGCAATCCTGCCCCTGACCCAGCAATAGACAAATCCTGACACGGAAATGATGCCCAAATAAGATCGGCCGTCCCCGGTAATTCGCTAGATTTCACTTTGCGAACATCACTAACAAACAATTCTTCGCTGCCCCAATTCTGAGCATATGCGCGTCCCTTTTTTGGATCAAAGTCATTTGCAAACAGGCATTTCCAATCTGTTCCAAGGCCAGCCCTGACCATACCTCCGCCGGCAAAAAATTCGTAGAACTGCATTTTTCAATCCATCCGTTTCCCTTTCGTTCTGTCATCAAATTCTAAACAAATCAACAATCAAGAAGTGGTTAACTATCCCCCTCCCCCCTTGCCCTCCCCTCCCCGCTGACCTTACATAGTCCGCAACAAACAAAGGGAGCGTCACATGAACCGTGTCGTCGTCACCGGCTTGGGAATTGTCTCGGCCATCGGGAATAATGTGGACGAGGTTTTGGCCTCGCTCAAGGCAGGCAAATCCGGCATTACCGCCAACGCGGATATGGTCGAGCACGGCTTTCGCAGTCAGATTTCTGGCACGCCGAATATCGACATCAAGGAACATGTCGACAAGCGCACCCTCCGCTTTATGGGGGCCGGCGCGGCCTATGCGCATATCGCAATGACGCAGGCGATTGCCGATGCGGGTCTAACCGAGGACGACGTTGTGAACTATCGCACCGGTCTCATTGCAGGGTCTGGCGGTCCGTCGACAAGCGCGATGCTTGCGGCGCATCAGACCGTTCTCAAAACCGGCGCAACCAAGCGGATCGGGCCTTTTGCGGTGCCCAAATGCATGAGCTCAACGATCTCGGCCAATCTTGCGACGGCGTTCAAGATCAAGGGTATCAACTATTCCATCACCTCGGCTTGTTCGACATCTCTGCATTGCATCGGCAACGCGGCCGAGCAGATCATGATGGGCAAGCAAGACGTGATGTTTGCAGGTGGCGGTGAAGAACTGGACTGGACACTGTCCTGCCTGTTTGACGCGATGGGCGCGATGTCGTCCAAGTATAATGACACACCCGAGAAAGCCTCGCGCGCGTTTGACGCCGACCGTGACGGGTTCGTCATCGGCGGCGGCGGCGGCATCCTCGTGCTGGAAAGCCTTGAGCACGCCCAAGCCCGCGGCGCAAAGATTTACGCCGAGGTCACAGGCTACGGCGCCACGTCGGACGGTCACGATATGGTGGCCCCATCGGGCGAAGGCGGCGAGCGCGCAATGCGCATCGCGCTGGACACGTTGGCGGACGACCGCAAGGTTGGCTACATCAACGCCCACGGCACCTCGACCCCCGTCGGCGATGTCGGCGAAGTCGAAGCGGTGCGCCGCGTGTTCGGCATGGGCACCACGCCGCCCATCAGTTCGACAAAGTCGATGACGGGTCACAGCCAAGGCGCGACGGGTGCTCAAGAAGCGATCTACTGCCTGCTGATGCTTGACCATGATTTTATCGCACCGTCGATCAACGTCGAAACTCTCGATCCGCAGATCAACGCGGACGAAATCGCGACCGATCTGGTTGAGAACGCAGGTCTCGACAGCGTCATGACCAACAGTTTCGGATTTGGCGGAACCAACGGGTCGATGATCCTGTCCAAGTTTAAGGGATAAAAACAAATGCAACAGTCTATTCCCCTGACCCACATTCCTGAAAACACTCTGTTCGGGAAGGGCGACATTTTTGTTCTTTTCGGCGAGCTGTTCGGGCGTGGCTATGCCACCGGCCTGATTGATGCGGCCAAAGCCGCTGGAATGGATGTGATCGGCATCACCGTCGGACGTCGCGATGAAACGGGGGCATTGCGCCCTCTCACCGACGAAGAACATACGGCTGCCGAAGAAAACCTTGGCGGAAAGATCATCAACATCCCGCTGATGGCAGGCTTTGACATGGACGCCCCCGAAGGCGGCCAGAATCCGACCGAAATGTTGACTGCCATGACGCTAGACAACTGGCAAGAGTTCAAGCTGGACTGGGATCAGGTCGACCTCTGTCGCGAAGTGGGCACCGCCCGTTTCACTGGCGCGCTCGCAAAGGTCATGGCGCACCTTGAGGGCATGATCCCGGCGGGTCGCAACGTGTTCTTCGCCCACACCATGGCGGGCGGTATCCCACGGGCCAAGGCGTTTCTGGCCATTGCCAACCGCATCTACAAGGGCCGCGGCGCGCGGCACATGTCTTCGGATGCCTTGTTAGAAAGCGATCTTGGCAAACTGATCCTGCAGAACTTCGACGACGTGACCGCGAACAGCTTTGGCCACCTATTGGACCTCAGTAGCGCTTTGCGTGAAAAGATCGAAGCCGGTGGCAATCAGGTCCGCTATTCCGCATACGGATATCACGGTACCCGCGTGTTGATCGGCGGAGAATACACTTGGCAGACCTACACAAGCTACACCCAAGGATACGCCAAAATGCGCCTTGAAGGTTTCGCTCAGGATGCATGGGAGAAGGGCGTCAAGGCCACGGTCTTTAACTGCCCCGAAATCCGGACCAACTCGTCTGACGTATTTGCAGGCATCGAACTTTCGCTTCTGCCCTTGTTGGAAGCGTTGCGCAAAGAGGGCGGAGGCGACTTTGTCGACGGTCTCTGGGCCGAATGTCAGGCCCTGCTGAAAGACGATGTTTCCTTGGAAACCGTCCTGCAAACCGTCGGAGACTACCAGCAAAGCCCAGCGATGCAGCCGTTCTACAACTTCGAAGGCTGGCCAATGGCGAACAGCGCCGAGCAGGTTGAAATGACGGTCGGCACGTCTCAGGACATCGTCGCGCTGCACAAGGACCGCAAAGCGCTGATCAGCGACGTGCTAAGCTCGCATGTGCTGGACGCAACCGGCAAGCTGATATTTGGCTCGGTCAGCAACCCGGACGGTCCGGTGTTGTGGCTGAACCACGACGTCGTGGCACAAGTGTTGATCGGATAGGGTTTCGGCCATTCCGCGTGTCTTCCTTGGGTGATTTATCCAGGAAAAGCGCGAGATGGCCGAAGATCACATCTAAGATCAGCCGATCGAAACAAGCTCTAACGCAAACGTCAAATCCTTACCGGCCAGCGGGTGATTTGCATCCAGTGTCACAGTTTCATCCGTTACAGCCACCACTGTCACCATCATTGCCTGACCGTTGGGGGCCTGCATTTGCAGCTGCGTACCGATGTCCAACGGAATGTCCGCCGGTACAGTTTCGCGCGGAATGTCCTGACGCGCGTTAGCGTCCAATTCACCATAAGCCTCGGCGCAGGGGATGTTGATTGTCTTTTTGTCTCCGATGCCCATACCTGTCACACCAAGATCAAAGCCAGGAATGACCTGCCCGGACCCAAGCGTGAACTCCAACGGCTCGCGCCCGTCCGAGCTGTCAAAGTTAGACCCGTCATCAAGGGTTCCGGTATAGTGAATGCGAACGGTGTCACCGCTTTTTGCTAGCGTCATAGAAATCTCGTTTGTTGGGATTTGGCATGCCCTTCTAGCATGCGATACAAAGAATGAGGCGGCACCCTATGTCAGCGGCTCAAGGAATGCAAAACCAACTTTTTCTGTCTTCAAATATCCATTCCGCACCCTGCCAAAGCCCCGGCATTTCGACCCTTTCGCATTCCCCAGCATCATGCCATTCTTAAACGCGAAAGGATCACCCCATGCCCATTACCACTTGTGTTTTCGACGCCTATGGAACCCTTTTTGACGTCTCGGCCGCCGCCCGCGAAGCCGCCGCAGAACCCGGCCGCGAGGCTTTGGCTGAAAAGTCCGGCGAACTGGCCGAATACTGGCGTCTCAAGCAGTTGCAATACAGCTGGCTAAGGGCCGTTACAGGCGACTACACCGAATTCTGGGACGTCACGATGGACGGTCTCGATTGGGCGCTTGAAAAAACCGGCCTCGACGGTGATCTGGAACTTCGCGAACGCCTTCTTGCGCTTTATTGGGAGCTTTCCGCCTATAAAGAGGTTCACTTTATGCTTGCCCGCCTCAAGGCTATGGGCTTGAAAACGGCCATTCTATCAAATGGGTCACCCGAAATGCTAAAGGGGGCCGTAGATACCTCGGGCGTTGGGGAAAACCTCGATGCGGTGCTGTCGGTCGAAGACGTTGGCATCTTCAAACCCGCCCGTCAGGTCTATGACATGGTCGGCGCGCATTTCGGCTGCACGCCCGATCAAGTACTGTTTGTCAGCTCAAACGGCTGGGATGCAGCAGGGGCCGCTGGTTACGGCTTTCAAACGGTGTGGGTGAACCGCGCAGGCGACCCGATGGATCGCTTGCCAGCCAAACCACAGCATGTGCTGTCTGACTTAACCTCAATCCCGGAATTGATCGCCTGATGCCCACATTCAAAACCTCGGACGGCCTTAGCCTGCACTACACCGACGAAGGCGCAGGCCTGCCCGTTCTTGCCCTTGCTGGGCTTACCCGCACCGGCAAGGATTTCGACTTTGTGGCACCGCACCTGACAGGCGTCCGCCTCATCCGCCTCGATTATCGGGGGCGTGGCCAATCGGACTGGGCGACCGACTGGTCCACCTACACCATCCCCGTTGAGGGCCGCGACGCTGTCGAACTTCTCGACCATCTTGGCATCGACAAGGCCGCTGTGCTTGGAACCTCTCGCGGAGGGTTGATCGCCATGGTCCTCGTGGCCACGGTCAAAGACCGACTGCTGGGCATCGCGTTGAATGACATTGGCCCCAAGATCGACCCTGCCGGTCTTGAGGTCATCAAAACCTACATCGGTCGCAACCCCGCCGCCAAAACACTGTCCGAGGCCGCCGCCAAACGCCCGTCAATGGCACCCGGTTTTGACAATGTCCCAGCCTCACGCTGGCTAGAAGAAACCACGCGTCTTTACCGCGAAACACCCGACGGTTTGGTCATCAACTACGACCCAAAACTGCGCGACGCGGTGCTTGCAGCCGCGACCGAGCTTGCCCCAGATCTCTGGCCGCTGTTTGACCTGATGCAAGGCCTGCCGTTGGCCTGTATCCGAGGCGCGAATTCGGACTTGCTGTCCGAAGATACCTTTCGGGAAATGCAGCGCCGTCGCCCCGATATGATCGCCGCAACTGTCCCGGATCGCGCCCACATTCCGTTCCTTGACGAGCCCACGGCCGTTGACGCGTTGACCAAATGGCTAAAGGAAATGACCCCGTGAATATCGACATGATCCACGCCGCCGCCGAGCGGATCAAACCCCATGGCCGCGTCACGCCGCTGCTGTCCTCACCCTTCCTCGACGAGATCGCAGGCCGTCGCCTGCTGGTCAAAGCCGAGTGCCTGCAACACACCGGCAGCTTCAAGTTTCGCGGCGGCTGGTCGGCGGTCTCAAACCTGTCCGAGGCCGACCGTAAACGCGGCGTGATCGCCTATTCCAGCGGCAACCACGCCCAAGGGGTTGCCTATGCGGCCCGCGCGCACGGTGCGCCTGCTGTTGTTGTGATGCCCGCCGACGCGCCTGCGCTTAAGATCGCCAACACGCGCGCCCTCGGGGCCGAAGTAATTCTATACGACCGCTACAGTGAAGACCGCGACGCCATCGGCAGCACCCTCGCGAATGAGCGCAGCTTGACCCTGATCAAGCCGTTTGACGACCCGCTTGTGATTGCGGGTCAAGGCACCGTGGGTCTGGAAATCGCCGCTCAAGCCAAGGCCGAAGGCGTCACGACCGCTGACGTTTTGGTATGCTGCGGCGGCGGCGGATTAACCTCGGGCATCGCTTTGGCCCTAGAAGCCCACGCGCCCGAAATGCGCGCCCGTCCAGTTGAGCCCGAGGATTATGACGACGTTTGTCTTAGCCTTGCTGCGGGCACGATCCAAAGCAATCCGCCGCGAAGTGGCAATATCTGCGATGCGATCATCACGCCTCAGCCGGGGGATCTGACCTTTCCGATAATGAACCGCCTCTGTAAATCGGGCATCGTCGTCACGGAAAACGAAGCCCTAAAGGCCATGGCCTTGATCTTCCAACGCTTGAAAGTCGTCGCTGAACCTGGTGGCGCAGTCGCCGTGGCCGCCGCCCTATTCCATGCCGACAAGATCGAAGGCGACAGCGTGATCGCCGTCATCTCGGGTGGGAATGTAGATGCGCCGATGTTCAAGCGTGCTTTGGAGACGCTCTGATGCCTATCGCCCCGCTGTCAGGTCTCAACGTCCACTACCGCGAGGATGGCGATCCGAACGGCGCGCCCATCGTGTTCTCAAACTCACTGGGCACCGATTTGCGGCTTTGGGACAAGATCGTTGACGACCTGCCCGACGGCCTGCGGATTATCCGCTATGACATGCGTGGGCATGGTCTGACCGATTGCCCAACGGGACCGTATTCCATGGGTACGCTTGTGCGCGACGCCGAGGGGCTTTTGGACCACTTAAAAATCAAGGACAGTCTGTTCGTTGGCCTGTCCATCGGCGGTATGGTTGCCCAAGGTCTGGCCGTCAAACGGCTCGATCTGGTGCGGGCGATGGTGCTGTCCAACACGGCTGCCAAAATCGGCCAGCCGACGATGTGGGCCGACCGGATCGACACGGCCACCAACAACGGGATCGAGGCGCTGGCTGACGCCACCATGGATCGCTGGTTTCCCCCCGCGTTTCAAGCAACGCCTGAGCTGTCCATGTGGCGCAACATGCTGACCCGCACCCCGCTTGATGGGTTCATTGGCTGTATGCACGCGATTTCCGGCACCGATTTTTACACACCGACCAGTGGCCTTCGCCTGCCCGCCATCGCCATTGCAGGGTCGGAAGATAAAGCGACCCCACCCGATCTTTTGCGCGAAACCATCGACCTGATCCCAGGGTCGAAATTCCATCTGATCCGTCGCGCGGGTCATGTACCTTGCATTGACCAGCCAAAGAGCTACGTGAAAATCCTGACCGACTTTATAACCGAGACTGGCCACTTGAATGGCTGATATCCTTTTGGTCCATGGTGCCGCCCACGGCGCGTGGTGCTGGCAAGAAACCATCCCCGCGCTTGAGGCCCTTGGCCACAGCGTCAAGGCCATCGATTTGCCCAGCGACGGAGACGACACGACCCCCGTCAACGACGTCACGCTTGACCTTTATGCTGACAGCATCCTCAAGGCGCTCGACAAACCGCGGGTTATCGTTGGGCATTCTATGGCCGGCTATCCGATCAGCCTTGTCGCTGAACGTGCGCCTGCGTTGGTCCAAAGGCTTGTCTACCTATGCGCCTACGTGCCAAAAAAGGGGCATACACTGACCCAAATGCGCAAGCTGGCAACGCGGCAACCGCTGGCGGGTGCCTTCGTGATGTCGCAAGACCGCAAAAGCTTTACATTCGATCCGGCGCAAGCCAAGGACAGGTTTTACGCTGATTGCACAGACACCCAAATCGCCTTTGCAAAGACACGCCTAACCCCGCAAGCGGTCACCCCAAGCGAAACGGTGGTGTCGTTGAGTGACCGCTACGCGCAGGTGCCGCGCAGCTATATTCGTTGCTGCCAAGATGACGCCATTCCTCATGAGCTACAGGTGGCCATGACCGAAAACTGGCCCGCCAATCAGGTTGTTGATATGGACGCCTCACATTCTCCGTTTTTGTCTGCGCCCGTCGCTTTGGCCGCCAATATAAATCGTTTCATCCGTGGATAGCCCCAAACCGGCCAACAAGCTGGCTATGGCCGCCATCCTGATGCTGTTCATGATCGACGCGATGGGCATCGGCCTGATGATGCCGGTGATGCCAAGCCTCATCCAAGAAATCACCGGCGAAGACATCAGCCAAGCCGCCGTTTGGGGGGGCATCCTTACGACCAGCTTCGCAATCATGCAGTTCGTCTGCGCCCCAACGATCGGCGCACTGTCAGATGTACTCGGGCGGCGGGTTGTTTTGATTGTGTCACTTGTTGTTATGTGCATTGACTACCTTGTGATGGCCGTTGCCGGCTCAATCGGGTTCTTGCTGGTGTTGCGACTTATTTCAGGTGTGACGTCGGCGAATTTCGCCGTCGGGTCTGCATTTATCGCCGACATCTCGCCCCCTGAAAAACGCGCCGCAAATTTCGGCTTGATGGGCGCAGGCTTTGGCATAGGCTTTGTGATTGGACCATTGATAGGGGGGGTGCTTGCTGAATACGGCACCCGCGCTCCGTTTTACGGGGCCGCTGCCCTTACGGCCATAAACATCCTGTTCATCTATTTCGTGCTGCCCGAAACGGTCAAGAAGCGCGGCTTTGAGTTACCGAAATGGGCCAAAATCAATCCACTGTCGGCCTCTAGTGTCGTGTTGCAGCAAAAGCAACTTCGCTTGATCCTGACGATCATTCTTCTCAACGAGATTTCGTTTATCGTCTATCCGTCGGTCTGGTCGTTCTTCACGATCGAGCGCTTTGATTGGACGCCGTCGCAAGTGGGCCAATCGCTGGCCCTTTTCGGGGTTTGCATGGCCTTCGTGCAAGCCGTCGTCATTCGGATTTACTTGAAACACTTGGGCGAGCTGAAAACAGTGGTCGTGGGTCTGTCGGTGAACATCATCGTGTTCTCAGCCATGACTTTCATCGACGCCGGATGGATCGCCCTTGCGCTGATCCCGCTTTCGGCCATGGGCGCGGTGATTTTGCCCCCACTCAAAGCGATCATGAGCAAACTGACCCCTGAGGACGCCCAAGGCGCGCTTCTCGGCGTTGTTGCTTCAACCTCGTCGATTGGGGCGATCTTTGGGCCATTGATCGCGACCTTCAGCTTTCGCTTGTTTACCGGCGAAGATGCGATCACCTATCTTCCCGGAATCCCATTCGCAGTGTCGGCCCTTATGATGGTTATCAGCCTGTTTTTGATCGCAAGGATCAACCGGATCGCACGCACCTAAATTTCTGTGATTTTGCGCAGCCTAGGTCGCTTTTGGCATTGATCCGCGCGGCAATCGCTTTCAACCTGATCCCTGACACGAATACAGGGACATCCTTATGCAAACCATCAAAGCCGCCGTTTGCCGCGAATTCGGCCAACCCTTGGTCATCGAAGACATCCAGATCGCCGCCCCCGCGCAAGGCGAAATCGAAGTCTCTCTGGACGCCTGCGCCATTTGCCATTCCGATATTTCCTACGCTGACGGCGCATGGGGGGGCACCCTGCCCGCAGTCTACGGCCACGAAGCAGCGGGCGAAATCACCGCGCTGGGCGACGGCGTCACGGGCCTGAAACTGGGCGACATGGTCGTCGTCACGCTGATCCGCGCGTGCGGTCAATGTCCAAACTGTTCATCTGGCAAACCCGTGATTTGTTCGACTGGCAACACCAGCACCGGCCCTCTCAGCGACGCCAAAGGGGCCCCGCTTGAGCAAGCGATGAATTCCGGCGCGTTTGCTGAAAAGGTGGTCGTCGATCAAAGCCAAGTCGTCGTCATCCCCGACGACATGGCCCGCGATGCGGCATCCCTGATCGCTTGCGGCGTTATCACCGGCGTCGGTGCAGTGGTCAACGCCGCCAACCTACGCCCCGGCCAAGACGTGGTTGTCATAGGTGCAGGCGGCGTTGGTCTCAACGCGATCCAAGGCGCACGCATCGCGGGCGCGCGCCGAATCATCGCCGTCGACATGAGCCCCGAAAAACTTGAAATCGCGAAAGAATTCGGCGCAACGGACGGTGTCCTCGGATCCGGCGAAAAACCTTGGAAGGAAGCCATCGCCAAAATGGGCAAAGGCGCGGACGCCGTCATCGTCACCGTCGGCACAATCCCCGCTTACGACGCCGCGCCGCGCTACCTCGCCCCCGGGGGCAAAGTCATCATCGTGGGCATGCCGCCGTCCGATGCGCTATCGCAATACGAACCCGGTATCCTCGCCGCGATTGGCCAAGGCATGGTCGGCTCAAAAATGGGTGATACAGTCATCAAACGTGATATCCCGTGGATGGTAGATCTCTACCAACAGGGACGCCTGAAACTGGACGAACTGATTTCAGGCCGTTGGAGTCTTGATCAAATCAACGAGGCTATTGCCGACACCAAAACCGGATCGGCCAAACGCAACGTCGTCATCTTCAAACGCTAAGCTGGGGCGGCCACGCAAAACCGCACACCGTTTTCATGCGGTGTGGCCGCCTCCCCACGCCCATCATTCAGCGTCCAACGCCCCGTCCCAGCCGAAATAAACGCCCTGCACCTCATCGCCACCAAGCTTGCGGTAAAGCCCGATCGCCGCCGCATTGTCGGCCTCGGTCCCAAGCCAAACCCCGTCGCACCCCCGCGCCCGCGCGATCTCAAGCATCCGCTCAGTTAAGGCTGATGCAATTCCCCGACGCGTCCACCCATCCCGCGTGCCCACTTCGTTGATAAACATCGACGGCTCTTTATCTGGATGCAGCAACACCGTCCCCGACACCATCCCTACGGCCAAGCCCCTCTCAAACGCCAGGACCAGCTCGTGCAAGGGATCGCGCAAAAACGCCTCGGCCTGCTCCGCATCAATCGGCAGATCAAACAGCCCCTCAGACACGTCAAGCAACAGAGGCAAATCCTCAACCATCAATTGCCTGATCTCAATCTCGTCCATACGCTTCTCCTTTATCTTGCCAAAAATACCGCGGGGGTTTGGGGGCTGGCCCCCAATCTATATCCTCAAAGTCGCTTTCAGACTTGCCTCGCGGCTTTGCCAACACCATCCTAATCTCAAATAGGAAAGCACACCATGAAACTCACAGATCTCGATATCATCGTCACCGCGCCGCCAGCTCCGGGGTGGGGAGGGCGCTACTGGATTCTCGTCAAACTCACCACCGACACCGGCGTCACCGGCTGGGGTGAATGCTATGCGTCGTCCGTTGGTCCAGACGCAATGACCCATGTGATCCGCGATGTGTTTGAGCGCTATTTTCTGAATGAAAACCCCGAAAACATCGAACGGATGTTTCGCAGGACCTATTCCTCGGGCTTCACTCAGCGCCCCGACCTGACAGTGATGGGCGCGTTTTCCGGCCTTGAAATCGCCTGCTGGGACATCGTCGGAAAAGACCGCGACCGCCCTGTTTGGGCGCTGCTTGGTGGCATGATGAACGACCGCATCAGGTCTTACACCTATCTCTACCCGCTACCGCATCACTCTATGCAAGACTTCTGGACCAGCGCCGATGACGCCGCCGAGGTCGCAGCTCACCTTGTCGATCAAGGCTACACGGCCGTCAAATTCGACCCCGCAGGCCCCTACACAATGCGCGGAGGCCACCAGCCCGCCATGTCCGACATCACCCAATCCATTGCCTTCTGCAAAGCAATCCGCGAGGCCGTGGGCGACAAGGCCGATCTTCTGTTTGGCACACACGGCCAGTTCTCGACCCCCGGCGCGATCCGGCTGGGGCAAGCGATCGAACCCTATCTGCCGCTCTGGTACGAAGAACCCATTTCGCCAGACAATCTTGCGGAATTTGAGCGCGTCGCCAACGCTGTGCGCATCCCCATCGCAACTGGCGAGCGTTTGACGACCCGCTCTGAATTTCACGCCGTGCTGAAGGCCGGTGCGCGCATCCTGCAACCCGCCCTCGGGCGCGCAGGCGGCATATGGGAGGCACGCAAAATCGCCAGCCTCGCTGAAAGCTACAACGCGGAGATGGCCCCGCATCTTTACGCCGGTCCCGTGGAATGGGCCGCCAATATCCACCTCGGGGTTGCCATCCCCAACTTGTTGATTGCCGAAACCATCGAAACGCCTTTTCACGACGCCCTGATCAACGGCACCATCAAGGTCGAGGGTGGCTTTATCGACGCCCCCACCGCCCCCGGTCTTGGCATCGAAATCGACGAAGACCTTGCCCGCGCACATCCCTATACCGGCAACAACCTTCACCTCGAAATGCGCGACGCGCCGTGCGATTACGTTAACGGCAACGCGTTTCAGGGCGGCGCACCGGCAAAATAACGCTTTGCGAAACTCGCATATGTTATTTAATGGTGCTAATGACCGTCGTGAAGGAGTGATACCAATGACCACCCATGTCGCACCACCGGCTGAAGAAATGGCGCAAAGCGCCCAAAGCGCTGCTGCCTATCTTAAAACACTGGCTCATGAGGGCCGCCTGATGATCCTCTGCCACCTTGGTAGCGGCGAAAAATCTGTCGGCGAATTAGAAGATTTGCTTGATATTCGTCAAGCCGCCGTCAGCCAAATGCTTGCCCGTTTGCGCGATGAAGGCCTTGTCGCTCCGCGTCGGGATGGCAAAACGATCTACTACAGCCTGGCCGACGACAACACTGTCCAAGTGATAGGCCTGCTGTACAACTTGTTCTGCGATACGGACTGTAAATAGGCGACGCCTTACTGAGTTGCCAAACCATATTTGGCAATCTCATCAGCGGTCATCAAGTGGATTTCACCCGCCGGAGCGGCGTAGATCGTGAACCAATAAAACGGGTCTGATCCCAGCATATCTTCGATATATTTCCGGTTGGCTTCGTGTTCTGGTGCGTCGCGTGGATAATCCGCGGCGTCTTTCACACCATCGGACCACGAATGCACACCAATTATGGCACCGTCTTCGATGGTGCGAGACACACCTGCAAGAAACAAATCAACACCGCCTGAATGAATCTCGCTGTCTGACTTCAGATAGGTATCCAGACCAAGTTCGCGGACCCGATAGGCCAAGGCAATCATCGCTTCGTCGTCCAGTGATCCCGGCACGTTCAGTTCGACAAGTCGGTCGATATCGGGGTTTTCGGCCATCATGTCTTCAAACTGCGCGGGCGTTTTTGAATTGATTTCACCGGCCATCAAGAGCGTTGTGCCCTCCACCGTGAACTCGGTCGTTTTGATCTGATTGAGCGCCGTAACGACGACCATGTCACAAGACGCAAGAACGACCACTGCTGAAAGCGCAAGACCAAACCGAAACCGCATAAGAAACCCCTAATCAATCCAAATACATTTGCATTCTAGACCAAAACTCATTGAAACACTTGCGGTTTCAACCACGCAGATTAGAAAAGGCGCCCCGAGGGACGCCTTTTGTGGCTTAATGTTATCTCGTCGATCAGCCCAGCGCTTCGTCGCACCGTTTGCAAGTGCCGTCATGGCTGTGGCGTCCAACGTCCGGCAGGACTTTCCAGCAGCGCTGGCATTTGTCACCGTCGGCTTTTTCAAACACCACGCCCACACCGTCAATATCCGGCATACGGAAGGCTTCGTCAGGGCTTGGATCGCCCGTTAAGGCCAGATCCGATGTGATGCAGATGTCGTCAAAATCCACAGACCGTAGGGCGGCCAGCATGTCGGCGTCGATCACGTGCACAACGGGCGCGGCCTCAAGCGAAGCGCCGATGACCTTGTCAGTACGCTGTACTTCAAGCGCTGCAGTGACAACGCGACGGGCAGATCGTATCTGCGCCCATTTCGCAGCCAGAGGGCTATTTAACCACTCCGCCGGGGTCTCGGCAAAGTCGGTCAGATGGACCGAGTTGCCGTCGCCGGGGAAACGTTCCAGCCAAACTTCCTCCATCGTGAAGACCAGAACCGGCGCAAGCCATGTGGTCAGACGGTGGAACAGGATGTCGAGAACGGTGCGTGCCGAACGCCGGCGCAGCGTGTCGCCGTCGCAATAAAGCGCATCTTTGCGAATGTCGAAATAAAAGGCCGACAGGTCAACTGTCGCGAAGTTGAAAATCGCACTGAAAACACCCTGGAAATCGTATTCCGCGTAGCCCTTGCGCACACGTTGGTCTAATTCGGCCAGACGATGCAGCACCCAACGCTCAAGTTCAGGCATATCGGCTGGGTCGACGCGATCAGCATCCGAGAACTCAGCCAGTGAACCCAGCATAAACCGCATCGTGTTGCGCAAACGGCGGTAGCTGTCGGCCACACCCTTCAGAATTTCAGGCCCGATCCGCTGGTCGGCGGTGTAGTCGGTCTGTGCCACCCAAAGCCGCAGGATATCCGCGCCGTATTGTTTGACAACGGTTTCCGGCACGATGGTATTGCCAAGCGACTTGGACATCTTGATGCCCTTTTCATCTAGCGTAAACCCATGCGTGACGACGTTGCGATAAGGTGCACGTCCCAATGTTCCGCACGCCTGCAGCAGTGATGAATGGAACCAACCGCGATGCTGGTCGGTGCCCTCCATGTAGACGTCGGCGATGCCGTCTTCGGTGCCGTCTTCACGGTCGCGAAGGACAAATGCGTGGGTCGAACCACTGTCAAACCACACGTCCAACACGTCGAACACTTGGTCGTAGTCGTCTGCGTTCGCATCATCGCCGAGAAAGCGCTCTTTCGCCCCGTCAGCGTACCAGCAATCCGCGCCCTCAACCTCAAACGCGTCGGTGATACGGGCGTTAACGGCGTCGTTGCGCAACAGGAAGTCAGGGTCAGTCGGCAGCAGGCCTTTCTTGGTAAAGCAGGTCAGCGGCACACCCCACGCACGTTGCCGCGACAGCACCCAATCGGGACGCGCCTCGATCATGCTATAGAGACGGTTGCGCCCCGTCTGGGGCGTCCAGTTCACGTTATCAATCTCGGTCAAGGCACGTTCACGGATGGTTTTGCCGTGGGTATCCTGTCCGTCGTTTAAATTGCGATCCACTGCAGCAAACCACTGAGGCGTATTGCGATAGATGATCGGTGCTTTTGAACGCCAAGAATGCGGATAGCTGTGCTTGATCTTGCCGCGCGCCAGAAGACCGCCGACCTCAACAAGTTTTTCGATAACAGCTTTGTTCGCGTCGCCCTCTTTGCCTTTGCGGTTGAGGATGTACTTCCCGCCAAAGAATGGCAGATCAGCGCGAAAGCCGCCGTCGTCCATGACGTTATAGGTGATCACCTGATCCAGCATGCCGAGACCACGATACAGTTCGTATTCCTCCATGCCGTGCGATGGCGCACAGTGAACGAAGCCGGTGCCTTCGTCGTCGGTCACGAAATCAGCGGCACGGAAATCGCGTAGGTCATCCCATTCACCGTTGCCACCTTCGGCACCAGCAAGAGGGTGGGCCAGCGACAAGCCAGCAAGCTCGTCCGCCGAAACGCCGCGCACGCGGGTCCATTGGTCGTCGTCCAGTCTCGCGCGGCCAAACACATTGCCTGCAAGCTTGTCTGCCAGCAAGAATCGATCGCCAACGCTCGCCCAGCATTCGTCAGGCGTGCTGGTCACTTCGTAGAGACCGTAATCAAAACTATCGCCGTAAACCACAGCCTTGTTTGACGGGATCGTCCAAGGGGTTGTGGTCCAGATGACGACGCTTGCACCTTCTAGATCGCCTGCTGTTGCGACTTTGAACTTCACCCAGATCGTCGGGCTTTCCTTATCGTGGTACTCAACCTCGGCCTCGGCCAACGCGGTTTTCTCAACCGGAGACCACATCACCGGCTTCGACCCCTGATAGAGCGAGCCATTCATCAGGAACTTCATGAACTCTTGGCTGATCACCGCCTCGGCGTGGAAATCCATCGTCAGATAGGGGGTTTCCCAGTTGCCGGTGATACCAAGACGCTTGAATTCTTCGCGCTGGATATCCACCCAGCCTTCGGCAAAGGCGCGGCATTCCTGACGGAAATCGACAACGTCGACCTCGTCCTTGTTCTTGCCATTCTTGCGGTATTGTTCTTCGATCTTCCATTCAATCGGCAAACCGTGGCAATCCCAGCCGGGCACATAACGGGCGTCAAACCCCATCATCTGGTGGCTGCGCACGATCATGTCTTTAATCGTCTTGTTCAGCGCATGCCCGATGTGCAAGTGGCCGTTGGCGTAAGGAGGGCCGTCGTGCAGCGTAAAGGGTTTGCGGCTGCCGTCTTTGGCCTTGTCGCGCAGACGTCCGTAGACGTCCAGATTTTCCCAACGGGTCAGCCATTCAGGCTCGCGCTTTGGCAATCCCGCGCGCATCGGGAAATCGGTTTTCGGCAAGTTCAGGGTCGATTTATAGTCAGGGGTCTCGGCACACATATTCGTGTTGCTCCGTCAAATTATCCGCAGGGGTAGTAACAAATATCGGCGCTGGGTTCCATACGCCTTCGCCCGGCAAACTCTGGCTTTCAGAGCGCCGGGTGACTAATTCGAATAATGATGCCGAATTGGAATGTCATGGCGGCGTTATAGGCTTGGTTCAGCCCAAGGTCCAGTAGGGTCGCGCTGTCACACATTCGTTTGTTGTAAATTGCGCGAACAGTCTGCAAAGGTGTGTCAATTATCAGATCAAACCGTTGGAAATATCGATGAACAGAAATCTAGTTGGCGTGCTTTTGGTGGCAATCTTAGTGGCAGCCGGGGTGTTCTTTTGGACGCAGCAAGGTGACGTTTCAACAGCCGAGGCTCCACAGCAGATGGGCGGCCCGTTGGTTGACGTCACCCTGGTTGAAATGACCGGATCGGCAAAAATTGGGGCGCAAATCTACACGGCGAAATGCGCCGCTTGTCACGGCGAAAACGCCGCCGGTCGGGACGGGTTTGGACCGCCGTTCATTCACAAGGTTTATGAGCCTAACCATCACGGTGACTTTGCCTTTATGCGTGCACCCCGCCAAGGCGTGACGGCCCACCATTGGCCCTTTGGCAACATGCCCCCGATTGAGGGTCTGACCGACGGCGACATCAAGCAAATCATCGATTACGTGCGCACCTTGCAACGCGCGAACGGGATCGGGTGAGGGCATGCATATGAAACGCACACTGCTTTCTTTGACCGTCGTGATTGCCCTGACCTCCGCCGCGCTTGCCCACCAAGGGGCCACTGGCGTGGTGAAGGAACGCATGATGGCTATGGGCGAAATCGCAGAGAATATGAAGCTGGTGAACGCGATGCTGCGTGGCAAAGAAAGCTACGACGGCGTCAAAGTCGTCGCAGCGATGGAGGTGATCTCGGCCCACGCAATCGCCCTGCCCCACAAGTTTCCAAAGGGGTCAGAAATGGCACCGAGCGAAGCCAGCCCTGCAATCTGGGACAAAACACCCGAATTCAATGCCATTTTCGGTGATTTGGCCCGATCTGCAACCGGGATTCTTGAATTCGCAGACGACAAAGCCGCTGTTGCAAAGGCCTTTGGGTCCGTTGCAGGCACCTGCAAAGCGTGCCACGAGGATTTCCGCATCAGTCGGAAATGATCATTGTGATTTAAACACACCCGTCAAAGCCCGTTTCACAACGTTGCGGGTTTTGGGTTTGTCCCTGACCACAAAGGGCATCGGCCTGCACAGCGTGATCGCGGTAATGCCAACACGGGCCGTCAACGCCCCGTTGATGACGCCTTCTCCGAAGCGTCGAGACACCTTGCCCGCAATCGCCCCGCCAGCGACCGACCCTATCAGATCGTCGCCAATCGCCACCGCACCAGTGGCCACAAGGTGGGTGAAGACAGCACGGACCAGCTTCCAGCTGCCAACAGTGCCCGAGCGCCCTCCGTATATTTGCGCAACCGCGCGAACCATCCGCATGTTCGTTGCCAAAGCAATCGCGATATCCGCCAAAGCAATCGGCACGAGAGCTGTCGACATCGCCACTCTACGCGAGGCTTGCTCAACCTCGGCCAAAGCCGCCTTGTCCAATGGATCCATCAATTCGGTTTCAACGAGGGTCAAAATACCCTCGGCGTCCAACTGGTCGGGCAGCTGCTCGGTGACGCGGGTAAGCTTCCACGACATATCCGCACGACCGCGATAGAGGTTCATCACGCCTTTCGCGGCCTTTAAGCCAGCCGCGCGGCTTTCGCCTAATCGCGATTCGGATGTAGCGGTTTGCAGCTTCTCAAGCACGCCCAAACGGCGATAGGCCAAACCTTCGCGCAACGTCACCAGCGCCAGTAAAGCAGCGACCAACCCCGTCAATGCTGTGATGGCAAGGCCAATTAAGGGGCGATTGATCAAAAGCACCGTCACGAAATCCCACATCGCCACGCCAACCAAAGCCGACACAAGTGCTGCCCCAGATGCAAAGACCCAGCGCCCCAACCTGCTGACCTTGCCGTTGGACTTAGCAAGGTGGTGCGCTACAGCAGGAAGCGCGGCATCGCCCAGTTCGGGCACAGCGGGCGCATCGGCAGGCGAAACGTCGTCGCGGTCCAGTTCGATCAGTACGGGTCCGTCAGTCATCATGAGGGTCGCTTCCATTCCAAAAACACGTCGGGCAGTTGCTCGTCGTTGTCCTGTCCATCAGTTGTCCGCGTTTCGCAGAACCCTTCGCGCAGATAAAAGCGCTTCGCCGACAGGTTGGCCTGAAACGTCCAAAGCTCAAGGTGATCCGCCTTGTCTTTGGCCGCGTCTAACAGTGCTTTGCCGACGCCTTGGCTTTGGGCAGCGCGGCAGACGTAAAGTGAATTCACCTCGACCCCGTCTCGCGCCAAAAATCCGACGATCACGCCATCTAGTTCGGCTATGGTCACCCAGCCGCGATCAATCATAGCGGCGCAAAAGCCGATGTCTTCCGCCCGTGTATGAATGCGTGGCATCCAATCGGTTGTGTCGATAAATTCTGACAGGATCGTCCCAGTTTTGCCCGCATCTGTTGAACGGGCTGAGCGCAAGATCATTTGAAAACATCCCCAAATAGAAAGTCAGCCGCGCGGTCCAACCGGATATGCGGCGGCCCTTGTCCGGGTAATAGCGTTGACGGGGCCGGTTGGAACGCGATGTCTTTAAGACCAAAGCGCCCCTCGGTCTCAAGAACTTCGGTCAGGGATTTAGGCACCACGCCGGGGTGAAACGCGACGGCACCGGGTTTTCCAGCTACACGACCCTGCACACAATCGAGAACGCCCTGCTCTCGCTTTAGTTCTGTCTCAGTCGTTGCGCGCAGCGACGCCAGCGACATCGCGGCCGTCTGTGCACCGGCAAAATCAGCGCGATCCCTTGATTGGCGCACAAGGTTTTCCATAAAGGCGGTCAGGTCAGGATGCTGTTTGTGATGCAAATGATCCGCCTTGGTGGCGGCAAACAGGATTTTTTCGACCCGTCGCCCACCGATCAGACGCGCAAGGAAACGGTTACGACCGGGGCGAAAGGCCTCCATCAAGCCGGTCAGCGTGTCGCGCAATTCGCGCACAGCGGGTCGACCGCGATGCATCGCACCCAGCACGTCAACCAGCACCACCTGCCGGTCGAGCTTGGCGAAGTGATCGCGAAAGAACGGGCGCACGACCTTTGACTTATATGCCTCGTATCGTCGCTCCATCTCGCGCCGCAGAGTGCCACGCTTGGCCTCGCCCGCGACGGGCGCAAAGGTCAAAACGGGCGAGCCTTCAAGGTCACCCGGCAGCAAGAACCGTCCCGGTGTGCAATCCGACCAACCAGACCCGCGCGCGGTGTTGAGATACGCCGCCATGGATTTCGCCATAGTCTGCGCCATCGCTTCGTTGTGCGGCTCGGAACCATCGACCGTCGCGTAGAGCGTCAGAAAATCCACCGCCTCGGCGCGGTTTTCCATCCGGCTAAGGGTCTCAGCACTCCATTGATCAAACGTCTTATCAAGCAACAGCAAGTCCAATAGCCATTCACCGGGATAGTCGACGATATCGATATGAACAGTACGCGGGCCTTGAAGCCCGCCGAGAATGCCAACAGGATCGACGCGAAACGATAAACGCAGCTCGGAAATCGACCGCGTGCTTTCGGGCCAAATCGGGTCTGGACCAGTCATCGCCTCAAGATGCGCCTCAAAGTCGAACCGCGGCACAGTGTCGTCAGGTTGCGGCTTTAGAAACGCCGCACGGATCAATTCAGCCCCACGCAGACCCGGCATACGACCTCGATCCAGCATATTTGCAACGAGCGAGGTGATGAACACCGTCTTGCCAGACCGCGCAAGTCCGGTCACACCCAAACGGACAACAGGCTCAAACAACGCCTCATTCACGCTGTCCCCGAGGGCACTAACCTGCCGACTGGCATCTTTAGCTATGGTTCGTAAGGCCAAACGGGCACCCTTTTCTATCGTTGCCCTATACATAGGCCGCCCAAGCCCTTGTTTCCAGTCAGGGATTGCCCGCCCCGTAATCACGGGCTAACAGATGTCCATGCCGCGCTATGCCCTCAAAGTCGAATACAACGGAGCCCCCTTTGCCGGATGGCAGAGACAAGCCGACCAGCCATCGGTTCAAGGCGCGATCGAAGATGCCTTGGCCAAGCTTGAACCCCGCGCCCACACAATTGGCGCGGCTGGACGCACTGACGCAGGGGTTCACGCGCTGGCTCAGGTCGCCCATTGCGACATGGACGCCGATTGGAACCCGTTCCGTCTGTCCGAGGCGCTGAACTACCACCTCAAACCCTTGCCCGTCGCGATCGTGAAAGCGGTTAGGGTCGATGACGACTGGCACGCCCGTTTTTCCGCACATGAGAGGCGCTATTTCTTTCGCCTGCTTACCCGCCGCGCACCCGCGACGCATGATCGGGGTCTGGTCTGGCAGGTCAGGCATGATCTCGACGCGGACCTTATGCGCCAAGGCGCTGCCCACTTGATCGGGCACCATGATTTCACGACGTTCCGGTCTTCGATCTGCCAAGCAGCATCGCCCGTGAAGACGTTGGATGAGATTTCGATAGAACAGGTCGACGGGCTGTCAGGTTGTGAATACCATTTTCACCTCCGCGCCCGCAGCTTTCTGCACAATCAAGTCCGCAGCTTCGTGGGCACCCTCGAACGGGTCGGGGTAGGCGCGTGGGACCCTGTACGGGTGAAAGAGGCGCTAGACGCCAAAAACCGCGCCGCTTGCGGGCCAGTTTGCCCACCCGAGGGCCTGTATTTGGCAGGGGTCGGGTATCCTAGGGATGTGTTTGCATAGAACAGTGACCGCAACCAAACCGCACGGCAAATGCAAATACGTATCTAGGGTTGGGAGCGAAGCATCGTTTTTGGAAACCTGAACGGCCATTTAACGTTGAAACCATTGCGTCTTGTCACCTGCTTGCTACGGTTCTTCCAATGCAGAGGTATCGACAATGACAACCCAGCTTCAAGACCCCTACGGCAATCCGCTGACGACCAAAATGCCGGATGCCGTCAACGCCTACGCCCAAGGGATCCATCTCTTCCTAGGCTCAAATTTCGGCGCAACGGCCTGCTTTGAAACCGCGATCCACGCCGACCCCGCATTTGCCCTTGGCCATGCAGCGCGCGCGCGATCACTCGCGATGGACGGTCGACTGGTGGAAGCAAAGGCCGCGATTGCACGTGCTGAAACACTGGCCAAAGATGCAGACGATCGTGAACGTAGCCACATCTCAATTCATGCGCTGATGTTGGCCGGAAAGGCCGCTGCGTGCCGCGATGCCGTCTTCGCCCACGTGCGCGATCACCCTCGCGACGTTCTGGTCGCGCAGCTATGCTCCAGCGTTTTTGGCTTGATCGGGTTCTCAGGCAAAATCGGTCGCGAAGCCGCACTTTTGGCGTATACGGAAACCTTGTTGCCACACTACGACAATGATTGGTGGATGCTGACGATGCACGCAATCTCGCTTTGTGAAACCGGCCAAATTGCACGTTCTCACCATGTCATGGATCAGGCATTGGCACTGAATCCAAGAAACGCCAATGCGTCCCATTTCAAAGCCCATGCGCTGTATGAGGACGGCGAAGCCCAAGCAGGACGTGCTTTTCTGAGCGATTGGATCAAGGGGTACGACACCCGCAGTGCCCTGCATGGCCATCTCAGTTGGCACGAAGCGCTCTGGGCGCTCGAGGAGGGCGACACAGATCACATGTGGCACGCCATCGACACACGGATCGGACCGGATGGTTCAAAAGGCCTGCCGCTTAACGTGCTGACAGACACCGTTGCGTTGCTCTATCGCGCCGAGATAGCGGGCCATACGGTCAACACCGAACGCTGGCGCAAAGTGAGCGATTATGCGGCGCAGTTTTTCCCGAAAACCGGCCAAAGTTTCGCCGACCTGCACGCCGCACTTGGACATGCAATGGCGGGGGATGGAGACCGCTTGGCAAGGATCGCTGAACGCCCGTCGGGGTTTGCCGGTGACCTTGTTGAGCCCGTCGCCAAAGCCTGTCAGTTCATTTCCCGTCAAAACTGGACCGAGGCCCTTGTTCAGCTTGCCAAGGTCATGTCTACGTCCGAACGTTTTGGCGGCAGTCGCGCTCAACGCGACTTGATAGAACTGGCCTATGTCTACGTTCTGATGAAGCTAGGGCTAAAGGACGAGGCCAAACGTGCGCTACTGACACGTCGCCCCGTTCTGGCGACAAAGTCGGTGGTTTTTGGATTGGCCTAAAGCCCCGCATGCGAGTCGCGATTTGGACAAGTCAGATTTTGGATATTTAAAGTCAAAAGATGTTCATGGTTTCGAAAGAATTTTGAGGGATGTCTATAAACGCGGTACAGGCGGGGACGCCGATGGCCGTGTCAGAAGATGGCCCTCTGCCGATCATGGCAGGGGGCTACATGTCTCATCTTTTGACAAAAAATATCCAACAACTGTCCGTTAGGGCAAACTCAACTTGGCCATGCGGCCACCGTCTATTTTCCAGACTTGTCCTGTTACGAAAGCCGCTTCGTCGCTTGCTAGCCAGCACATCAGGGACGCAACTTCTTCGGGCGATCCGGTTCGACCAACAGGATGAATGCCGCCAATTTTGCCACGGAATGCCGCTGGATCATCGAGTGAGTTGATAAAGTCGACGTTCAGCGCTGTATCAATCCAACCCGGGGCGACGGCGTTACAGCGCACGCCTTCTGGCCCGTGAACCACTGCAACGGCGCGTGTCAAGCCGTGCAAGCCTGCTTTGGCCGCGCAGTATGCGGGGTGGCGTGGATTAGACCCTAAGCCTTCTATGGAACCGGTGTTGATAATGTTGCCCTGGGTCGCGCGCAGGTGGGGCATAGCCGCTTTGATCAACATAAACGGCACCGTTAGGTTCAGATGCAGGGTTGCGTGCCAATCTGCAAGCGGGCTTTCTTCGACTGTGCCTTCGCGCATCATTCCGGCGTTGTTGATCAGCACGTCAAGCTGCCCTGCGCGGTCGATCACCTCTGGAATCACTTGGGCGCAGGCCGCTTCGTCCATAAAATCGACGTTAATATGGCGCGCACCCGCCAACGGTCGACGTTGCGCGGCGTAGACCATGGCACCCTCGGCGATAAGCCGTTTTGCGACCGCTGCGCCGATGCCCGACGATGCGCCCGTGACCAACGCTACTTTGCCTGCAAATCTCATCCGACGGGCTTGCCTCCGTTCACTTCGACCAATGCGCCGCACATGTAGCGCGCGTCGTTTGAGGCGAGAAAGGCGACCACGTCGGCGATATCTTCAGGCTCAGCAATTCGCCCAAGCGGGACCGAGGCATTCAGATCGTCAATTGCGCGATCCGCATCAAGACCGCGAATCTTAAAACCGCTGCGGATCATCGGCGTGTTGACCTCGTTCGGGCAAACGGCGTTGACGCGGATGCCCTGATGAGCATGGTCGCGCCCTAAGCATTGGGTCAGCGACGCAATCGCGGCTTTGGACATAATATAGATCGGATGATTTGCCCCCGGATGCACGCCCCAACAGCTTGAGGTATTGACGATAGCCCCACCGCCTGCGTCCGCCATGATCGGGATCGCTGCGCGGCAAAGGCGAAACGGGGCCTCAACATTGATCCCCATTGTCCGGTGCAGGTCGTCGTCGGTGGCTTCAGTGATTTTACCTCGTGTGATGATCCCAGCGTTGTTGATCAGAATGTCGAGACCGCCGATCTGGTCAGCCGCGCGCGCGGGCAAACCATCGCAAAACGTGGCGTCCAGAAGATCACCGTTGATGTCGGTATCTGCGCGGTCGGTCGTCAAAACGGTCGCCCCCTCGGACCGCAAGCACGCAACGATGGCTTTCCCGATCCCGCCATTCGCGCCTGTGACGAGGGCCTTTTTACCTTTGAACCGCATGTAGAACTCCGTTGTTTCTATCGACTTTGGCGATTTAAGCCCGCCCGTTCTTGCCCAAATGACCTGCGACGCGATCAAAATGCGACGCTTGTCTATTAGACCCCCAACATCGCCAACACGGCGAGGCCGGAGTTTAGAGTAGACCCTGCGCCAAATGGATTGCGGCTTTCTCGTCATCGAAGGCGACAGAGCTCATCCAAAAGGCCGGCATGTTGATCGCGTGCAACTTTTCGGGCATCTCGTAGAGCCTGGCGACTGACCGCTCTGGGTCAAAACCACATAGTCGTCGAACGGCCAGCCCAAGACCTTTTGTTAGAAGTCCTGTGTATCGGCAGGTCTAAAGTTGGATATATCGACCCAGATGAATATGCTGGTTTTTTTGTTTTGCCCTCGTTTGGGCCGTTTTAATTTTCAAAAACGGCCCTTTCGACTGTTGTGAACGCAAGTCTGGCTCAAGAATCGTCCGGCGTTTTCAAGCGCAGGATCGTCAAGGCGCTTTGCGTGGTGTTGAACGCCGCGTTCGACACGTCCGACAACCGAATTTCGATCTGATCGCGACGCGGCATGACGTGCTGGCTTTCATCCGGATAAGGGGTTCCATCGGCAAAAACGTCGTCGATTAGAACCTTGATGTCCGTGCGCAAGTCATTGGTCAGAGTCGTCGACAAAACTGGTTCAAAACTAAACCGATTATAACCTCGCACATCTTCAGGCAAGTTGTCCCACAACTGGCGAATGCGCAGCTCGTTGCTCAGGAATAATACCTTGATCTCGCCGCTCTGGCGTATCACCCCGATCCCGAAGGGGGCTTGCAACGCCGCACTCGAGTTATCACGCATGTCGACAATGGCGGCCTGAATGCGGAACTGGGCAATGTCGTCATAATTGACCTTGGTGCATCCCATGAACTCGGCATCGGGCATCTGGATTTGAAGCGACGTCAACAATTTGGACGCATCCGATGTGCAGTCGCTACTCGTTTGCGTGCCGATCACAAGGGGCGCGGTCAAGGTTTCGCCCTCGGTCGCTGCTATCAGGTCGGAGGAATAAGGGTCGGTGGAAATGTAGGTTTTACAGGCGCTCAGCAACACTACAGCCGCGCCTATGACTGTGGTTCGCAGTTTCACCTCCGGTCCCTTTCGATGATTTTGTACTGTTGGGAAGTGCATCACAGTTTAGGAAATGAACATTGTCCGGATTTCCAGACACGCGGGCAGAAACCTAATACACCTGATTAAGCGCATCCGCCTCCGGAATTTCCCGTTCCCGACGTTCAATATATTCAAGCAACGCTTCGTTTACCGCTACGTCGATCTTGGGTTCCTCGTATTCTCGCAACAACTTGCGGGCGACACCCAGCGCGCGTTCGGTGATTTCAACCGATCCTTCGGCGGCCCATTGTTCAATCGAATTGTTGTCAAACAAGGTGGGCATAAAGAACGCCCTTTGGAAATTCTCTTGCGTATGCTCATGCCCGAGATAATGCCCCCCCGGGCCAATATCGCGCACCGCCGACAAGCCTTCTTCGAAATCGTCCCAGTTCGGCCCTTCGGCCATGCGATACGCCATGGCGCATTGTTCGGCATCGACGACGAACTTGGCGACGGAACAGTGCATCCCCGCTTCGTTCCAACCGGCTGAATGCCAGATATAGTTCGCACCTGCGTGCATTACCGCCGAAAGGGTCGTGGCACTTTCGTATCCCGCCTGCGCATCAAAGGTTTTGGCCCCACCGAGCGTGTTTGACGTCCGCCACGGCACTCCATAAAATCGAGCCATTTGGCCGATCATAAAGTTCATTAGGCTGATCTCGGGCGTGCCTGCCATCGGCGCGCCGGACTTCATCGACACGGTCGACAGGTAGTGGCCGTAGATCGCGGGCGCGCCTTTGCGGATGACTTGGGTGTAGGCCAGCGCGGACAGGGCCTCGGCGTTTAGCTGCGCGACCGAGGGCACCATCGACGCAGGGGTATTGGCGCCGCCCAACACAAAGGGCGAGCACAGTACCGGCTGGTTTTTACGCGAAAACGCCCGCATCGCGCCGAGCATGGTTTCGTCCCACACCAAGGGCGAGTTGCCGTTGATATTGCCCGTGACCACGGCGTGATCTTCGAGAAAACCTTCGCCAAACAGGATGTCGCACATATCGAGAACGTCTTCGGCATTCTTGGGGCTGGTGGTCATGCCCATAAAGGTTTTGTCGGAATACTTCATTGAAGAATAGGTGATCTGCAAATGCCGGTGACTAATTGGGTGATCGTAGGGTTCAACGATATGATGCGCCGAGCTGTGCAGTGCAGGCGACATATGGCTTAGCTTATGAAACATCGCCAGATCGTCGAGCGTCGGGTTGCGACGCACATCATCGAGGTCGCGCAGAAATGGCGCTCCGGTCATGGGGATGAACATCGATTTGCGACCGCCGAGCGGCAGATTATTGGCCGGATTGCGCGCGTAATAAGTAAAGTCTGACGGAATCGTCGCGATCAATTCGCGCACCAATTCCCGGTCGAGGTAAACCCGGTCGCCCACCACCTTGGCCCCCGCTTGTTTCCAGTCAGCCAGCGCAATGTCGTCGCGAAAAATCACGCCAACCTCTTCAAGGATCGCCATCGACGCATCATCCAGACGGCGGACTTGGTCTTCGTCCATCACCTCGCAGTGGGGCAGCTTGTTGTTCAGCCCGGGCAGCATGGTGTGGTTCGGGGCGGAGCGCACAGCCTGACGGGCGGCGCGGCCACCGGCGCGGGTGCGACGGGGGGCGGTTGTGGCGGTCATTCGGACACCTCTGACGTTTTTGAATTGCGATCAGACTGCCTGTTTCGCACGCGCCATGTCACCCTGCCTGCGAAATATTCCGACAATTTGCGACCTAAGACGAATTCGCCATACAACTGTCGGTTTTCGGCTTGGCAGCGCGCGCCTTGCCTGTCAGCCTAGGCCCCATGAAAACACCTGTTATTGATAACCTGCAGTACGCCAACTGGTCCGAAAAGATTTTTCGCCAGATGCGTCAGGGCGGCGTGGATGCAGTTCACGTCACAATCGCCTATCACGAAACGTTTCGCGAAATGGTGCTGAACCTTGAACAATGGAACCGCTGGTTTGAGATGTACCCAGACCTGATCATGCGTGGTACGACCCATAGCGATGTCCAGCTTGCGCAGGAAACAGGGCGCACTGCGATCTTCTTTGGCTTCCAGAACCCCAGCCCAATCGAAGACGACATCCGCTTGATCGAAATTTGCCACCAGCTTGGCGTGCGCTTCATGCAGTTGACCTATAACAACCAATCCCTTCTGGCGACAGGCTGCTACGAAGACGACGACACCGGCCTAACCCGCTTTGGCAAACAGGCCGTCACAGAAATGAACCGCGTCGGACTTGTCGTAGACATGAGCCATTCTGCCGAACGATCAACGCTTGAGGCAATCCAGCACTCATCCCGCCCCATCGCCATCACCCATGCAAATCCGCATTGGTGGCAACCGGCCCTGCGCAACAAATCCGACACCGTGCTGCGCGAATTGACCGCCGCCGAGGGGATGCTTGGATTTTCCGTCTATCCCCATCATTTGAAGGGCAAAGGCGACTGCACACTGGACGACTTCTGCGCCATGATCGCCGAGGCCGCGTCGCGTTACGGTGCTGACAAGCTTGGGATTGGGACGGACCTGTGCCAAGATCAACCGGACACCATTGTCGATTGGATGCGCGCCGGTCGGTGGTCAAAACAGATGGACTACGGCGAAGGCAGCGCCGACAATCCGGGCTTCCCCGACATGCCCAGCTGGTTCCAAGACAACCGCGATTTCGGCAACATCCGCCAAGGTCTTTTGGACGTCGGATTCTCAACAGGCGAAGCTGACGGCCTGATGGGCGGCAACTGGTACAGATTTTACGAAACCAATTTCGGAGCCGCCTGATGGCAGACCTGCGATCCCCAGATGACGTCATGCGCCTAAAACGTTTAGGAAGTTCTTTCCCCAATCGCTTGTCCTTCTTGCGCGTTTTATTGCGCCGTCTTGGACAGGAAGGCGCGACCGTGACCCGCCCCGTATGGGAGATTGATGCGCAGGGCTATGGCCGCGCGGTGTATTCGGTCGACCTCGGCGGGTTCACCTATTCGCTGGTGGCTTTCGCGACCCCGCTGGACGATGCAAACCGCACCGACCGCGTGATCGCGACCGCGTGGGACACGACCTATGTGCTGTTTGACGGGGCGCCAACGACTGCCGACCTCGACCGCTTGGAACAAAACGCCCCCAAACAAGAGGCCGGACGGTTTGAGCCGACCGAAATTGTGCTCTGTCGCGCCAACAAGTCCGTGCGCCTGTTTGCCCACGTGGTTGATGCATTGCAAGCAGGCACGCAACCCGACCCCGACCTGATCACCCAAACCGGTTATCTAATGCGCACGACCGCCGTGTATGGCAACGGCAAATTCGGCATCGCCGACCGCGGACGGATCGCCAACCGCCCCGGCCTCGGCGGGCCGTTTATGGCCGAAATGCTGGCCGTCTGGCTGGTGCGCGGCTTCACGCATGATCTCGCTGAACACATGGGCGGCGCGAAGATGAGCCGCGATCTCAAGCACCGTCTCGGGATCGGCAATTCAACCGGCTTGGGCATGGCCCCGTTTTTAGTCAGCCATCCGATGCTGTTGCACCAATGGATTGCGACGCGCGAAACCGCACTGGCGCGCGTTCTAGATATCATGCAGTTGCCACAAGAAACGGCTGACACGTATGTCGATCTGAGCGAGCGCGCTTTGAAGCATTTGCGCCAGTGGCATGTTCCCGATCCCGCGCACCAAACCCGCAACGAAACCGTCGCGACCGAATGGGCCGATCTGATCAAGGACTGGGATCAGGACGTGTGGCGTCTGCCCTTCTCACCCAACCAGTTTCACGAGGCCAGCCAGTCATATAGCGAAGACGTGCAAGAATTGGCCGTCGCATTGCTGCTCGAACCGATGGGCGGTTTGATTGATGACTTGGCGGATGATCTTGCCAGCGACCAAGCGCTAACGTTTGACCCAAATATGCGCGTCCAAGACCTGAAAGGCTTAATAGAAACCCACGGCGCATGGGCGCTCAACACAGATTTCGACGCCCCCGCCGAAACGGCACAATTCTGGTATGTCTCGGAAGAAAAACTGGAACCCCGGCTTGGCAATCGGCGCGAAGAAGACGGCGCCGATCTGGAAAGCCCTCTCGATATAGCGCGCCGTCTAAAATCGCTCTACGTTGATTGTTCGGACGATTGTACAGCCGGCGGCACAGTCGCGGGCCTGCTTATGCGCCACCCCGAACACCGCTTTGCCACGCGCCGCATCCAAACACTTGCGGCCTATCCCTATTCGGAACTGCGCGACAACTTGATCTCGGACAGGTGTTTCCCCATCGACATGCTGCGCGCCAAACTCGCCTATTTCGGGGCGTCAAAATTCGATCCCAAATCCGACCGCTGGACACGGATCAACATGTGTCAAGGCGCGCCATTGTTCGACGAACTGGACGACGCCGACGATTGGTGGTTGCCGGTTTTTGAAGGAGACACGTGATGCTGTCGGTGAATGAACTTCAAGGAACCCTGCTGAAAGCCGGCCGCGGCGCTGGCTTGCCACTGGGCCTGTCCGAAGACCTGTCCATGGCCGCACCCGACATCGCCATTGGCGACACCAACGACATTATCGTCCAGATCGTGCACTGCCTAGCAATGCCGTTTGATCCCGCAACTGCGGATTTATCTGGCCAAGGCGTTGTCATGGGGCCCGGCAACCTTTTGCTAACGCTTCCCTCGGCGCTTGACCTCGTGACGACTGACAATGGCCCCGTTGTCGTGAACGACGCACCGCAGGCCTTGGCAAATGCTCTGATCGCAGGGCGCGAACGGGTTGAGGGTAAGGCACTATGGGCCGATTGGATCGGACCGTCAAAACTGATCCTGCATGGCTGGAAAAGCGACCGCTATACGCCCCCCCAACAGCCCGAGCGCGTTGCCATAAATCAAGCCCATTGGACTGCGTTGCAGACTTATGTTGCTAAAACCTTTGTACCTCAAAGTAACGCATCCCGGCTTGCGGGAGCAGGCGCGGGACTGACAGACAACGACTAACCCCTTCATCTTTTGTCCTGAAATATCCCGAGGGTGAATTTGCCGACAGGCAAAGAGGGGGCAGCGCCCCCTTACTCCGCCCCTGCCCGACATTCCTTCCAGCGCAAATAGGCGTTGGCCCCCAGCGTCGAAAACGGCGGCGGCGGCAGCTTGGACGGCGCAGCCTCAGCCGCAAAATGCCGCGTGATATCGCTTTCCACCCCAAGCGCCAATTCCGCAGCGCCCATTCCTGTCATGGTCCCGCGCGCAGTTCCAAGCCCGTTCTGCACGCAGGCCGAAAACACACCTTGTTCCACCTCACTCAGAACTGAAACTCCGTTGCGCGACATACAAAGATGTCCCGCCCAGGCAAATTCTGCCTTTAGCCCCGCAAGCTGCGGGAACCGCTGGTCAAACTTCCGCTGCTGCACGCCTGCGGCCCACGCGACGTTGCGGTCCGAGACCTCCATCTTGGGGCGGAAATGGGCGCAGGTGCGGGTGATGATGCGATTACCCCCCTGCCCCGTATCGATCCGGCGCATGGTGGTGCCCATCGGATCCGACGGCGTAATCCCCCAGCGCGACGCACCCCCCAGACGTTTCACCAGATCGCGCGACAATTCAGGCGACATCGACGCATACAGCATCACATGCATCAGCCGTCCGCGCATATAGCCGAAGCTTTCGAGATGACCGTTGTTGGCCAATATCACCCGCGGCGTCGTGACCTTGGCCTTTGGAGTCTCAACCTGCCATTCCGCGCCGACCTTGTAGAACCCTGTGACGGGCGACCCTTCGTGCAATGCAATCCGCGCCTTTAACCCAGCGCCAAGGCCCCGAATATACCCTGCTGGTTGCAGCATCACCGTCCCTGGTGTGAACAAACCCGACGTGTAATGCGACGACCCGGTCAATTCGCACATGGCTTGCGCGTCGAGAAGTTCGCAAGACTCACCAAGCTCATGCAGATGTTGCGCATAGCTTTGGTTATGCGTATCCCCCGCGCTGGTCGCGGCACCGTTCACCTTGCCGCATGTGTCGAAGTAATCCCGCTTGATCCCATAATCCGCAACCGCATCCCGCCCAAAGGCAATCGCCTGGCGGTTCAGCGAAATCATCGCGCGGTCGTCACCCGAGCCTGCATAATCGTCCGACGTTAATTCATGTGGCAGATCGATCATAAACCCCGAATTGCGGCCTGCCGTGCTGGTCGCCAAATGCCCCGCCTCAAGCAGCACAACCTGCAATTCAGGGTCGATCTGCAGCAGCCTGCGTGCCGCCGAAAGCCCTGCGAAGCCGCCTCCGACGATGACGACATCGGCTGTCCGATCCGCCTCGAATGGAACCGGCGCGGGACCGGCCCCGAGGATCTCATTCCATCCCGCCGGACCCCGCAGAACCGGCAGGCGCAGGGCTCGTGGCATCAGTCGACCGCAACTTCGTCGTCGTCCGACAGGTCAAGCCAGATCGTCTTGATCTGGGTATATTGGTCATGGGCGTGGACGCCGTTGTCGCGACCGCCAAAGCCCGATTGTTTGAAGCCACCGAACGGGGTCGAGATATCGCCTTCGCCAAAGCAATTCACCGTCACTGTGCCCGCCTTGATCGCCCGCGCCGCCCGCAACGCGCGTTTGCCATTGGCCGAAAACACCGAGGCGGCAAGGCCATAGTCGGTGTCATTGGCTACGGCAATCGCCTCGTCCCACGTCTTGATGGTGACGACGGCAAGAACGGGTCCGAAGATTTCTTCGCGCAGCGCTTTGGAATCCGCTGTCACATCCATAATCGTCGGCTGCACAAAGACCCCATCCACGGCAGCGCCGCCCAAGTGAACCTTTTCACCGGCATCAAGATAGGTGCAAACCTTGTCGAAATGCGCCTTGCTGACCAAGGCCCCGACACGGTTCTCAGGGTCCAACGGATCGCCCAGAGGCCATTCGCGGGCGTGTGCCAGAATGCGATCTAGCAGCGCGTCTTTGATGTCTTCATGCACGATCAACCGCGACGTAGCCGAGCAGTTCTCGCCCATGTTCCAGAACGCGCCGTTGACCACATGTGCCGCAACATTGTCGAGATTTTCTGCGTCATGCATCACCACACACGGGTTCTTGCCGCCCATCTCAAGCGTGATTTCTTTCAGGTTGCTATCCGCCGCATAACGCAGGAACCGCCGTCCCGTTTCGGTTGATCCGGTAAAGCTGACCATGTCGATATCCATGTGTCGGCCAATGGGTTCACCAACCTCGGGGCCGCTACCGGGAAGCACGTTCAGCACACCTGCCGGAACACCCGCATCCGACGCCAGTTCCGCCAGACGCAGCGCCGTCAAAGAGGTTTCCTCGGCTGGTTTGACGATCACGGAACAGCCCACCGCCAGCGCAGGCGCGATCTTCCATGCCATCATCAACAGCGGAAAGTTCCAAGGCAGTACCAAGCCCACAACGCCGACGGGTTCGCGCACGACCATGGCCATGTGATCGTCCGAGGCCGGAGCGACTTGGTCGTAAATCTTGTCAATCGCCTCGGCGTGCCACTTGATGCAATTGATCGTCTCGGGCAGATCCACGGTTTCGCAATCATAGATCGTCTTGCCGCTGTCGAGGCTTTCCAAAACCGCCAATTCTCGCTGGTTGCGGGTGATCAGTTTGCACAGCCGGATCAGCACGTCTTTGCGAGCCGAAGGATGTTGGCGCGACCAGACGCCATCCTCAAACGCTTTGCGGGCCTTTTGAACGGCGAAATCTACGTCGGCGGTCCCGCAGGCAGACACCTCGGCCAGAAGGTCGCCCGTCGCGGGATTGAGACTGAGGAATGTTTCCCCCGACGCCGCGGGTCGGAAACTGCCGTTGATGAATGCCGTAGTGGGGAATTCTAGATTGGCAGCGATGGCCTTGTATTCGTCTTTTGTTAGCAAACCCATGGTCTTATCCTTCTGCCTGAATATCTGCGATGGTGCGTTTCATGACACGCACGACCTGTTCCAATGCCCGCTTGTCATCCTTGTTCAGCGCCTTCAACGGACGCCGCACGACCGAGGCGTCGATGCCGTTCATCGTCACGCCATGCTTGATGGTCTGGATGAACTTACCCCCCTGTTCGAGAACATACATCAGCGGCATCATCGCGCTCATGATACGACGGCCTTTGGTGTAATTACCCTCAACCACACAGGCGTTATAAAGCGCGAGATGCTCGACAGGGGCGAGGTTTGATCCGCCGCAGACCCAGAACGGTGCGCCCCAAGCGAAGAACTCGAGCGCTTGGTCGTCCATGCCGCAGCCAAGCTGGATATGCGGATAGTCCCGCGCCAGAAGATGCACACGGTTGATGTCGCCCGAGCTTTCCTTGATGCCACAGAAATTGCGGCTGCGCCCAACGCGATCGAGGAATTCCTCGCCCATCATGGTGCCGGTCCGGTGGGGGTAGTTATAGAGCATGATTGGCAGGTTCGCCGCGCGATCAATCGCCAGTGCGTTCAATGCGTTTTCACGATCCGTCGGCACCGAATAGGGTGGCGAGGCAAGAAGGATCGCATCCGCCCCCATGTCCCGCGCGGCCACGGCCAAGTCGATGGAATCATCGGTCAACATCGCCCCTGTCCCAACAACCAAAGGCACCCGTCCGTTGATCCGGTCCTTGGTAAACTGCGCGATTTCGATACGTTCCGCAATGGTCTGGGCGAAGTTTTCGCCCGTGGACCCGCCCGTGATCAGGCCGTGCACACCCGCGTCGATCAGAAACTCGATCACGTTTGCCAACCCGTCCCAATGGACCGTTCCATCGGCGTGATAGGTCGTCACCAAGGGCGTGTAGATGCCGTCGAAATTGAAAATCGGAGTCATAGTGTCCTCATGCTGTGCGACGCGCCGGAGCGACGCCAAGGCGCGCTTCAAGCGCTGTTGGCATTACGAAAAGTTCGATGCGGCCACGCGACAGTTCCCAATGGTCTAGGGCAAGCTGGGCAGCCGTGTCGCCGTCACCCTGTTCAATCGCGCGGATAATTCCGTCGTGCTGGGCACTGGCAAGCGTGACGTTTTCTGCCATGCGGACATCGCGCGGTTGGTAAAACGTCATCGAGATACGGGCGTGGTCGATCAGCAACCGTTTAAGGCTGGGCAACAGATAGACGTTGCCCGCCATCTCGCCGGTGATCGCGTGAAAGTGGTTGTTGGCCAGCGTCCGTTCGGCGGCGTCTCCTGTATGAAGCGCGCTTTTGAATGCGCCTTGTGCGTCCTTCAGAGCGTTCACCTGATCATCGGTCGCGTTCTCTGCTGCCAGCCGCGTGATCGAGCTGTAGATCATCGGCGCGGCCAAGAAGAAATCCCGTAAGGTGCGATGGCCCATGTCGGCCACACGCGCGCCGCGGTTTTGGTGCATGGTCAGATAGCCTTCGCCGGCCAATTCGCGGAAGGCATCCCGCAACGGGGTACGCGACAGGCCGTAGGTTTCGGACAAAGATACCTCATCCAGATCCGCGCCGGGGTGCAACGCTAACGTCAGAACGTCTCGGCGCAGGGCATCAAGCAATTGCGCTTTGCGATGTTTTGCGGTTTCGGCCATCATGTCCCTCGTTTCAGCCCTAGCCTGCACCAAAATACAATTTGAATACAATCATTATTCGTGCAAACTGAGACGTCAGCTTGACGAAGACCCGCCAAGCGTCCTTTTGCGACGGAAACCGACATGACGACCCAAACGCCGGAACATTTTGTCTTTCTATTAGTGCATGATTTCACCCATCTGGCGTTCTCATGCGCGATTGAACCGTTGCGAATCGCAAATCTAATCAGCGGCAAAAAGCTTTATGAATGGAGCTTTATGTCCGCGAATGGCGAAACCGCTACCGCATCAAACGGGGTCGTGACGCAAGTTCACCGAGGTTACAGCGAATTAAGCCGCGGCGAAAAGCTGTTCGTTTTGTCGGGCATTCACGTCAAGCAAAACACGACGCCTGACCTATTGGCTGTGATCCGCCGCGAACGTGCCAGGGGGCATCTGGCGGGTGCCTTGTGTTCCGCCGCTTACTGTTTGGCCAAGACGGGTGTCTTGGATGGCGTTCAAGCTGCGATCCACTGGGATTTCCATGACAGCTTTATGGAGGAGTTTCCGGATGTCATCCTCGTTCGGAATGTCTTTGTCGCCGATGACAAATACATCACCGCGTCCGGCGGGACAGCGACGGCGGATCTGATGATCCATCTAATCGAAAGGGACCACGGCCATGATTTAGCGGTCGAGGTGGCGGATATGATGCTTTATAATTCGGTGCGCGAACCCACTGCAGAACAAAAGCTGTCGCTGCAATCGCGTCACGGGATACGCAACGAACACCTGACCCGCGCGATCAAGGCGATGTCTGAAAACATCGAACACCCAATTTCACCGGCCGAGATCGCCAAGGATATTGGCATTTCCACGCGCCAATTAGAGCGTCTGTTTGGGCGGCATCTGAATTGTTCGCCGAAAAAATACTACGTCGACATGCGTCTGCAGAAAGCCCGCAATCTATTGCTGCAAACGGAGAAGCCGGTGACCGAGATTGCGTTTCTATCAGGCTTTGCGTCGCCTGCACATTTCGCACGGGTTTATCGCAACCAGTTCGGGCTTTCTCCTATCCATCAGCGCGGAAAAATCGCTTAAAGGGCGTCTGTCTGGAACAGCTTCACCTTGAGACCGCCATGGGAATACGTCTCGGTCGAAGGTTTGAACGACAAGCCTGTCGCCTTGGCCAAACCAGCGTCAGTCGAGATGATCCCAACGCGCCACCCTTGGAAACGGTCGCGAAGCACCTGACCCGTCGATCCGTAAAGCGCAAACAACGGTTTCATGTTGCCGATGCGCGTGCCGTAGGGTGGGTTTATGATGACAAGACCGGGTTTGGTATCGGGCGGTGTCTGGGTGCCGATTGACTGGTTCGCGAACGTCGTCACAGCGCTTAGCCCCGCGCGGGCAGCATTTTCGGTGGCGTTCTGGATCGCGCCCGCGTCACGGTCAGACCCATAAAACCGCAGGTCGGTGAGATTAGGCGTGGATTCTTTCAGCGCGGCGAACATGTCGGGCTTGAACGTCGCCAGATCCTCAAACGCAAATCTGCGTTCGCGTCCGGGAAACAGGCCCAACGCTTGCTCGGCGGCCTCGATCACGAAGGTGCCAGACCCGCACATGGGGTCAACCACGGTTTCGGTGCCGTCGTAACCGCAAGCCCGTAGGAACATCGCCGCTAGGTTTTCGCGCATGGGCGCTTTGCCGACCGCTTCCTTAAAGCCGCGCCGATGCAGCGGTTCGCCAGAGGTATCTATTGAGAACTGGCAGACGTCGTTTTCGATGCGGGTTTTCAGGACGATTTCCGCGTCGTCAGACACCGGAATGCCACTGATCCCCAAGGCACGCTCAATCCGTTCGGCGGCAGCCCCTTGGTGATATATTTTCGATTTCTTGCAGGTCACTTCGACTTTGACCGGCAATTGCGTTCCCAAGGTTTCGCGCCATGGAAAAGCGATGGTCAGTGCCTCAAGTGCTTTGAGGTGAAACACACGGAAACTGCCGATGCGAGCCAGAACGCGCGACGCGCCGCGCAGTTCAAGATTGGCACGCCACACCGCTTTCCAGTGGCCCTGAAAGGTGACGCCCCCGTTGATCACGGTGGCACCAGTGAAACGCTTTTCCAGCATCTCGGCTTGCATCAAGGTCTCAAACCCCGGAGGGACGGACACGAATATTTCAAATGGCTTGGACATAGGCGCGGCTTATCCTGCCCTGCCATGCCCTAGCAAGCGATTAACTCGGCTGAACAGGCCATTTCTTATCGAGATCATCCAGACCGGCACGGATCAGTTCTTTCAGAACCTCAGTGTCAATATCGGCCAGCTTGTTGATATAGAGACACGACTTGCCCATTTTATGCTTGCCCAACCGGCCGAGGATTTCGCCATAGTCTGCGTATCCTGGCATGATATAGACCGAAATATTGGCCTTGCGTGGTGAAAACCCAGTCGCCAAACTGTCGCCTTCGCGGCCGCTGTCATAGACATAGTGATAGCTTCCGTAGCCGACAATTGAGGGCCCCCACATTTTGGCGTTATAGCCTGTGACCTCTCTAAATATCTCGCTTAGGGTTAAGGCGTCGGCGCGGCGGGTCGGGTGATCGACCGCATAGAGAAAATCCTCAACGGGTTCCGCAGTTTCTTGCGTCTTATTCTCGCTCATCGTGTCCTCCTGTTTCAAAGAGCAGGCTAGCAGATGCCGATGGGATTTTCATAGGACGAAAATTCGCGCCCCAGAACAGCCGTTAGCTTGAATCCCGCCATCCGTTGGCAATCGGGTAGCGTCGATCCAGCCAAAACGCCCGAGGTGACAGGCGCGTGCCGGGGGCAGACTGAAAGCGTTTGTATTCGCTGATAAAAAGTAAATGTTCGACGCGTTTCACATCCTCGTGCGCGAACCCTTTGGCGACAAGATCTGCCACGCTTTCATCGTTGTCGACCAGACCTTCAAGAATGGCATCCAGAACCTCATAGGGCGGCAGGCTGTCTTCGTCTTTTTGATCGGGTCGCAATTCCGCGCTCGGGGGTTTTGAGATGACGCGGTCGGGAATAACCTCGCCGCTTGGGCCAGACATCCAGTCGCGGTGGTTTTGGTTGCGCCAGCGGCAAATCGCAAACACCCGTGTTTTATAGAGATCCTTGATCGGGTTATACCCACCCGCCATATCACCATAAATCGTCGCATAGCCCACAGCCACTTCTGACTTGTTGCCAGTGGTCAAAAGCATTTCGCCAAACTTGTTGGACAGCGACATCAGCAACAGGCCCCGCAAGCGGGACTGAATGTTTTCTTCGGTGATGTCTGCGGCTAGGCCATCGAATAGCGAGGCAAGAGTGTTTGTGATCGCTTGGCGGCCTTCGGCGATGGGCACAAAGTCATACCGACACCCAAGATTTGTCGCGACCGCTTTGGCGTCCGCAAGCGACTCAGGTGACGTATATTCAGACGGCAACATCACGCAACGCACATTATCCGCGCCAAGCGCATCCGTCGCAATAGCCGCCACTATCGCGGAATCGATGCCGCCGGAAAGCCCAAGCAGAACTTTGCCAAAGCCAGTCTTTCGCAAGTAGTCGCGCAGAGAATCCACCATCGCGCGGTAGTCGCTTTCGAGATCGTCGGGATAGCGCGCCTTGTCACCGTGCTGGGCGCGCCAGCCGGTAGCCGTGCGCTCAAACGTTACATGAGCAATGGCTTCGTCGAAGGCGGGCAGCTGCACGGCCAAATCTCCGCCTTGGTTTAGCACAAAACTGCCGCCGTCAAAAACCTGATCATCCTGTCCGCCGACCATATTCAGGTAGACCAGCGGCAATCCAGATTCGACAACGCGCGACACCATCAGGTTCAGGCGGATGTCCTGTTTGTTGCGGAAGTAGGGTGACCCGTTGGGGATAAGCAGCAGCTCAGCGCCGGTTTCTTCTAGGGTCTCAACAACGTCAGTCGTCCACGCGTCTTCGCAGATAGGACTGCCGATGCGCACGCCGTTGATCGTGTAGGGTCCGGTGACGTCAGCCGCCGTAAACAAGCGCTTTTCGTCGAACACAGCGTCATTGGGAAGGTGATGCTTTTTCACGACCGAACTGATCTTACCGCCGCTCAAAATGTAGTATGCGTTGAATAAATCTGCGCCCTCACAAAGGGGACCGCCAATCGCAAGCGCCGGACCATCGGCACATTCCTGCGCGAGATCGGCAATCGCCTGCTGACACGCTGCAATAAACGCAGGCTTCAAAATCAGGTCTTGGGGATTGTAGCCTGCAATGAACATCTCGGGTAGGGCAACAAGGTCCGACCCTGCCTTTGCGCCATGCAACCAAGCGTCTTTCGCGGCCTTGGCGTTGCCCGCGACATCCCCAACCGAGGGGTTCAATTGCGCCAATGTTAGGCGAAACGTATCAGCCATCTTTCGGTCTTTCGTTGTTCAATGTGTGATCTTTATCAGACTGATCTGTAAGGGAAAGCGCTGTGGCTTTGGAATCTGTTGCCGGAAGCCACAGCGTCCATTAGGTTTCGGTTGAGTTTGTCTAAAAACAAGCATGTCGAACAACGGCTGGGGGACTACCATGAACGCAATATGGCGCGCATTACTGTTAAGCGCATCAATTCTTGCCTTAGGGATTTCTGCTGCACATGCGCAGGATAGCGATCAGGTTTTAACCAAACAATACGATGATGGTGGTGTCTACAACGGCACGTTCCTCAATGGTTTGCAGCACGGAACCGGATCTTACGAGCTTCCCAATGGTTATGAATATTCCGGCGATTGGTTCGAAGGCGAGATCAAGGGCATCGGCGTTGCACGCTTTCCCAACGGCTCGGTCTATGAAGGCGAATTTGCGAAGGGTAAGCCGCATGGGGTTGGCAAAATCACGTTCGCAGACGGCGGCACTTTTGAAGGCGACTGGACCGACGGCAAAATAACCGGCCTTGGCGTTGCGACCTATTCAAACGGCGTGCGCTACGAAGGTAATTTCCGCGACGCAAAACACCACGGCCACGGAAAACTGGTCAGCCCGTCGGGTTACATCTACGATGGCGCGTGGGTTGATGGCGTCAAAGAAGGCCGTGGGTCGATCACCTATCCTGACGGCGCGAAGTACACCGGCGGCATTGTCGAAGGCAAACGCCACGGAGAAGGCGCGCTGACCATGCCCGACGGGTTGGTCTACGAAGGGACTTGGCAATCGGGTCAGATCAACGGCACGGGCAAACTTACCCAACCTAACAGAGACATCTACGAAGGCGAACTAACCGATGGCCGTCGCAATGGTCAGGGCAAAGTCACCTACGCCAACGGCGATATCTACGAAGGCGCGTTCAAGAACGACGACCGCCATGGCCAAGGCACCTATTCAGGCACCGACGGCTATATCTACGCCGGAAACTGGGTTGCAGGCAAAATCGACGGCGAAGGCCGCGTGACCTATCCCGATGGTTCAGTCTACCAAGGCATGTTCCGCGATGATCAGCCTGACGGGAAAGGCAAGATCACCTACCCGGATGGCAACACCTACGAAGGCGACTGGGTCGGCGGCGTTATCGAAGGTCAAGGCATCGCAACCTATTCAAATGGCATCACCTACGAGGGCGGGTTTGTAAACGCGCGCAACCACGGGATCGGCGTCATGGTCTATTCGGACGGCTATCGCTACGAGGGCGAATGGGAAGAAGGCCAACGCAGCGGCCAAGGCATCGCGACCTACGCTGATGGCACGATCTACGACGGTGAATTCGCGGGTGGACAACGCCACGGCACCGGTAAAATAACTATGCCCGACGGCTTTGTCTACGAAGGCACATGGACAAACGGTGAAATCAGCGGCGAAGGCAAAGCGACCTACGCCAACGGCGACATATATGAAGGCACATTCGCCAACGGCAAGCGTCAAGGGCAAGGCAAAATTATATATGCCATTGGTCAGGAGGCCTCGGGCGAATGGGTTGATGGCGAACTAACCGATCAATAGGAACGAATAAAAGTGAGTTCAAAAACCATTCACTGCGCCGTATTTGGTGGCGCGGTGCTCGGCCTTGCAGGCTGTCAGACGACAACCGTGGAAAACATGACGTCGCTCAAACAGAACGTTCTAATTGTTCAGGGCGACATCAACATGGGCGATCCGTTGGCTACGGATCATTTCTACCTGCCTGCCAAGACGATCGGCTTGATTGAAGTGCGCCGTTATCCAACGTCCGAAGACGTTTGCATCGTCGTCGGCGAAAATGATCTAACGCGAGACTATTTGGACCACACCGCGACACTTATCGGATGCCCTGTGCACGAAGCCGGCGCGGTTCAAGATCGCGTCAAAGAGGGCGGCCAGCGTGTTGGTGATGTCAGCGGGTGGATACTGATTTCGATGCCGGATTAGCACGGACCTAAATGTCCTCGGGGCAGATACTGCGGTCGATCTGCATAAGCTCAACCGGGGCGCCGTTGACCTCAATAAAAGCCACGACAAGACCTTCAATTGGCGCGTTCGGCGGAATGATGACCGTTTGGCCTATCAGTGCATCGCTTAAATCGTCGACCTCGAACGCAACATGCGGCACGGTTTTTACAAGCTCTGGATAGGGCGCGTCATCATCATAGCGCTGCCACTGTATGCCAAATGCATTGTTTTTGTGATCGCTCACAGTCATCGACAGATGCGGTAGCGGAATTTCACCATCGAACTGTTGCGTCGTTGGAATGCCGATGTGGTTAAATTTCATTCGAATCGCCTTTGTCGTTTTGGACAACCTACTATGCCTGTCGTCAGCCTAGCAAAGCACGTCTATCGCGCGCTGCCGGACGCATGCACTGGACGCTTGATGCGACCCTCATCCAAGGTTTTGTTGACGCCCTTTGGGATAAAAGCCGCCGTGGAGACTTCGATTACATTCGCCAATGTGGCGATCAATTTCGATTCGCGCTTTGCGGCGATGATGGTTATCGTGGTCGTCGCAGGCATCATTCGCGGCTTTACAGGATTTGGATCGGCCTTACTGACGGTTCCCGCTTTGACCGTTTTGTTCGGGCCTGCGCGGGCGGTCGTCATCGAAGTCCTCATAGAAATTCCGGTCTCGATTGGCTTGCTATCTATGGCTTTGAAAGAGGCCGAGAGTAAAACCATTTTGCCGATGCTTGTGATGTTTGCACTTTTTGTCCCGCTAGGGACTTTGTTGCTGACCATCGTGAACCCCGATTACGTCAGGGTATTCATATCCCTCATTGTGTTGTTTTCCGTGGGGTTGATGGCGCGCAAATCGTAATTCAAGCGTCTCACGTCCGCGCGTGCGACCTATATTGGCGGCGCGATATCAGGCACGACGCAGGGACTGACCGGTATGGCAGGTCCGCTGTTTGCAACCGCTTTAACCGCACGTGCGGAAAGCAGTGCTCGAACGCGCGCTAATCGCCAGTCCGGCGGTTCTGCTTGGCGTTTGGGTAGGGTCGGTTTTCTTTCGCCGTATGTCCCACCTAAATCTGAAGCCGCTTATTCTTTGCTTTCTAGCGCTGACAGCTGTGGTCACGCTTTACGACACTCTTGCATAAAGCTGCGCCTATGGGGACGCAGAAAAAAATCCAACAAACCCCTTTTCCTCGGGCATCAAAGGCTTATAGTCCGTCCGCATGAGCACGAACAAACATATCATGTTGCCCCAAAGCCCGATTTTCGGATCGCTTTCGCGTGCTCTCCTACTACTAAGCCGCCTCTGAGCGTGCCGTCCCGGCGCGACCGCTCAGAGGAGAACTGCTTCGCGCCCAGGCTTAGATAGATAATCAAGAGATCCAGAACATGACCTTACCTACCGATAAAAATCGCGTGTTGATATTCGACACAACCTTGCGTGATGGCGAACAAAGCCCTGGCGCGACCATGTCCCACAACGAAAAGCTGGAAATTGCCGGATTGCTCGATGAGATGGGCGTGGACATCATCGAAGCGGGATTCCCTATTGCGTCGGAAGGCGATTTTCGCGCCGTATCTGAAATTGCCCGCAACGCGAAAACCTCAACCATCTGCGGTTTGGCGCGCGCAAGCTTCAAAGACATCGATCGCTGTTATGAGGCCGTGAAACATGCGGTATCGCCCCGTATTCACACCTTTATCGGCACGTCACCCCTGCACCGCGCGATCCCCAATTTGACGATGGACGAAATGGCCGACCGCATCCACGAAACGGTCAGCCACGCGCGCAATCTGTGCGACAATGTGCAGTGGTCGCCAATGGATGCGACGCGGACTGAATGGGATTACCTGTGCCGCGTGATCGAAATCGCGATCAAAGCCGGTGCAATGACAATCAATGTGCCCGACACGGTCGGCTATACAGCCCCACGCGAAAGCGCTGATCTGATCAAGCGTTTGATTGAAACCGTCCCCGGCGCGGACGAAGTTATCTTTGCCACGCATTGCCACAACGACCTTGGCATGGCGACGGCGAATTCGCTCGCGGCCGTCGAAGGCGGCGCCCGCCAGATCGAATGTACGATCAACGGTTTGGGTGAACGCGCTGGCAACACGGCCCTAGAAGAAGTCGTCATGGCTATGAAGACGCGCCACGACATCATGCCGTATACGACCGAAATCGACACGACCAAAATCATGCATATTTCGCGGCGTGTGGCGACTGTGTCCGGGTTCAACGTCCAGTTCAACAAGGCCATCGTCGGCAAAAACGCCTTTGCGCACGAAAGCGGCATCCACCAAGACGGTATGCTAAAGAACCGCGAAAACTTTGAGATTATGCGCCCCGAAGACGTTGGCCTGTCCGGCACGTCTCTGCCTTTGGGTAAGCATTCGGGCCGTGCAGCGCTGCGCGATAAGCTTGAGCATCTGGGCTATGAGATCGGAGACAACCAGTTGAAGGACGTCTTCGTGCGTTTCAAAGAATTGGCCGATCGCAAGAAAGAGGTCATGGATGACGATTTGATCGTTCTCATGCGATCAAGCGATGATGACGGAAATGACTTCCTGAAACTCGAAACCTTGCGCATCGTTTGTGGCACTGGCGGCCCTGCTGATGCGACATTGGTGATGACTGTCGGGGACGACTCTAAAACCGCCATTTGCCAAGGCGACGGACCCGTCGACGCGGCGTTCAAAGCGATCCGCCAGCTGCACCCGAACACGGCGCATTTGTCGGTTTACCAAGTGCAAGCCGTGACCGAAGGCACCGACGCGCAAGCAACCGTTTCGGTCCGTTTGGAAGAAGACGGCAACATGGCAACAGGTCAATCGGCGGACACTGATACGGTGGTCGCGTCTGCGCGGGCTTACATCCATGCGTTGAACCGCCTGATCGTACGCCGCGAGAAATCCGGAGCCGGAGGCGACGTTAGGGAAATTTCCTACACCGATCCGAGCTAAAAAACCGGCAAGAAGACGCTGAGAGGCCCCATTGGGGCCTTTCACAATTTTGGCACCCCGCCTATAAGAATGACCGGTTCAATCTACTCATTGAACCCTCGGGGATTCGGAGTTTACGCGCGAATGGCACTATTCGGTGATATCGGGGGATTTTTCTCTCAGGACATGGCTATCGACCTCGGGACCGCGAACACGCTTGTTTATGTCAAAGGGCGTGGCATAATTCTGTCTGAACCTTCCGTGGTTGCCTATCACGTCAAAGACGGTGTGAAAAAAGTGCTCGCCGTTGGCGAAGACGCGAAACTGATGCTTGGGCGGACACCTGGCAGCATTGAGGCCATTCGCCCGATGCGCGAAGGTGTGATCGCCGATTTCGACGTCGCAGAAGAAATGATCAAACATTTCATCCGCAAGGTGCACAAACGCACGACGTTCTCAAAACCCAAGATCATCGTCTGTGTGCCTCATGGTGCGACACCCGTTGAAAAGCGCGCGATCCGTCAGTCGGTTCTGGGTGCTGGAGCGCGCAAAGCGGGTCTGATTGCCGAACCTATTGCCGCTGCGATTGGTGCCGGAATGCCCATCACTGATCCGACCGGAAACATGGTTGTCGATATCGGTGGCGGCACAACCGAGGTTGCCGTGCTGTCGCTGGGCGACATCGTTTATGCCCGATCTGTCCGCGTTGGGGGGGATCGCATGGACGAAGCCATCATCTCGTATCTTCGTCGCCAGCAAAACCTGTTGATCGGTGAGGCGACGTCTGAGCGCATCAAGACTTCCATCGGAACCGCACGGATGCCTGACGACGGGCGCGGGGCGTCGATGCTTATTCGTGGACGCGATCTTTTGAACGGCGTTCCCAAGGAAGTCGAAATTTCGCAAGCCCAAGTGGCCGAGGCGTTGAACGAACCTGTTCAAGCCATCGTCGAAGCGGTCATGACCGCGCTTGAGGCAACACCGCCCGACCTTGCAGCCGACATCGTAGACCGAGGCGTCATGTTGACCGGTGGGGGCGCATTGCTTGGCGATCTCGATCTTGCATTGCGTGAACAGACTGGTCTTGCGATCTCGGTCGCGGACGAATCGCTAAATTGTGTTGCGTTGGGCACCGGTAAGGCGCTTGAATATGAAAAGCAGCTTCGGCACGTCATCGATTACGACAGCTGATCCACCCGCCTTCTGAACAGAGGTTTTCTTGGCACAGGATCGTACCAACAGCGACGAATATCTCTTACCGATCCGGCGGTTGCTGATCGGTATTCTGGTGTTTTGCTTTATCCTTTTGGCAATCGTCTGGCGAATTGATTCCCCGCGTGTTGAGCGGTTTCGCATGGCCGTGATTGATCGCGTTGTGCCCAACATGGAATGGGCCATGGTCCCTGTGACGGCGACCTTGAACATCGTACGCGATTTTCAAAGCTATGCGCGCATCTATGAACAGAACCAAGAGCTGCGCCGCGAATTGCAGCAAATGAAGGCTTGGAAAGAAGCCGCACTTCAGCTTGAGCTTAAGAATGCGCGCTTGCTTGATCTCAATAACGTCCGCCTTGACGCTGATCTGACTTTTGTGACTGGCGTGGTTTTGACCGATAGCGGATCGCCTTTTCGGCGGTCCGTGCTGCTGAATATCGGCGCGCGTGACGGGTTGCGGGATGGGCAAGCCGCGATGGATGGCATCGGGCTGGTGGGACGGATTTCGGGGATTGGGCAAGAAACCTCGCGCGTGTTGTTGCTGACGGACACCAACAGCCGACTGCCGATTACGATCCAGCCGTCAGGGCAGACGGCGATTTTGTTTGGCGACAATTCCCCGACCCCAGTGATCGATTTCCTTGAAAAGCCAGAACTGGTGCGCGCAGGCGACCGTGTGGTCACGTCCGGCGACGGAGGTGTTTTTCCGGCAGATTTGCTGGTGGGCCAGTTGATTGAAAGCCGCGAGGGGCATTATCAGGTCCGTCTTGCCGCTGACTTTGAACGCTTGGCGTTTTTGCGCGTGCTGCGCGGCGTCCCGAAGGAAGAAATCGACGAATTCGGCGAAATTATTATCTTTGACGAGACTGCGGGGCCGGATGGCTGATCAAACCGCGACCCATGCTTGGTTTATGCGGCTGCTCTATGTGGTGGCGTGCGGCATTGTGATCATGTTTCACCTATTGCCGCTTGGACAGGTCGCGTGGATCACGTTTTCGCCTGATCTGATTTTGTGCATAACACTTGCTTGGGTCGTTCGCCGGCCTGATTACGCGCCGATTTTGCTAATCGCCGGTGTCGCCTTGCTGTCTGACCTTTTGCTGATGCGGGTTCCAGGATTGTGGTCGGCACTGGTTGTCTTGCTCGCCAATCGCATTGGCCAAAAGCGTCATCGCATGCGCTCGACCGGGTTTGGTGTTGAATGGGCACGGGTTTCATCTGGGATCGCGGCGATCTTTGTCATCGAACGCGTCGCGATGAGTGTGCTGCTGATCGAAACGCCGCCTCTCACACTAAGTGGGGCGCAGTTTTTGGCCACCGTGATCGTCTATCCGGTGGTTGTCGCCGTCACAGCGGGTGTCTTTCGCGTGCGAAAGCCTGCCTTTATCGACACGGCCGCAAGTGGACACCGCATATGAGACGGCCCGAGAAAGAGATCGAAACATCGTTCAAAAAGATTTCGCGGCGTGGCATGCTAATTGGCGCTGGTCAGGTCGCCTTTGCGGGCGTTTTGGCGGGTCGAATGCGGTATCTGCAGGTCGAGGAAGCTGACAAATACCGCCTTCTCGCCGAAGAAAACCGGATTAATATTCGGCTGATCGCGCCAGCGCGGGGGCAGATATTTGATCGTGATGGCACACCGATTGCACTGAACGAACCCAGCTATCGTATCGTCATTGTGCCCGAAGATTCCGATGACATTCACGCCACCATTGCGCGGCTTTCAACGTTGATTGAGCTTGACGCCGACGATCTGAACCGCGCTTTGATTGAGATTGAGCGTAGTCCACCCTTCTTGCCGATCACCCTTGCTGACCGCGTTAAATGGGACGCCGTGGCCAAGGTTGCGGCGAATTCATTGGCCTTGCCCGGTGTCACGCCCGATGTCGGTCTATCGCGGCGATATCCGACGGGGGCCTCTTTTGCCCATGTTGTTGGCTACGTCGGTCCGATCAGCGACTATGACCTTGAGCGGATCGAAGACCCCGATCAGCTTTTGCGCATTCCTCGATTCCAAATCGGCAAGGTCGGTATTGAAAGCAAACTTGAAGACACGCTACGCGGCAAAGCTGGCACCAAAAGCGTTGAGGTCAATGCCGTTGGCCGCGTCATGCGCGAACTTGAACGGCGCGAAGGCGATAGCGGCGCTGATCTTCAACTGACCCTGGACCACAAGCTTCAAAGTTACATTCGCACCCGGCTTGGGAATGAAAGCGCAAGCGTGGTTGTAATGGATGTCGAAAACGGGGACATCCGCGCCATTGTTTCGACCCCTGATTTTGACCCAAACCTGTTTGTGCGCGGCATTTCGGTCGCGAACTACGCAAACTTGCGCGACAACGACAAGCGTCCATTGGCGTCAAAGGCCGTGCAGGATGCCTATCCACCGGGGTCGACATTCAAGATGGTGGCCGCGCTTGCTGGCCTTGAAAGCGGGATAGTTGACCCAAACGAAACAACCTATTGCCCCGGCTATTTAGAGATCAGCGACCGTAAGTTTACCTGCTGGAAAAAGGTCGGCCATGGGTCGATGGACCTAACGGATTCGCTGCGCGAAAGCTGTGACGTCTACTATTACGATTTGGCGCTCAAGGTCGGGATCGAAAACATTGCAGACATGGCGCGACGGTTGGGACTGGGCGAAAAGCACGATGTGCCAATGTCAGCCGTTTCAAGCGGATTGACCCCAACAAAGGAATGGAAGCTTATTTACCGAGACGCCGAATGGGTCATCGGTGATTCCGCGAACGCAGCGATTGGACAGGGATACGTCTTGGCTTCGCCGTTGCAATTGGCGGTCATGACGGCACGTCTTGCGACTGGGCGGGCCGTTAGCCCTCGGTTGATTAAACGGATTGATGGCGAGGAACAGCCGAGTGGCGCGGGCGAAGACATGGGCATCGCGCCTGAGAACCTCCGCGAAATTCGCCGTGGCATGTTTGCTGTGTCCAATCACCGCAAAGGCACGGCGTATTCATCGCGCATTGCCGCCGAAGACTTTCGCATGGCGGGCAAAACCGGCACCGCACAGGTTCGCAGTTCGATCGTCAACAACGCAGAGGTGCCATGGGAGCAACGCGATCACGCGCTTTTCGTTGACTTTGCACCATTTGATAACCCCAAATATGCCATCGCAGTGGTCGTCGAACATGGCGGAGGCGGGTCGTCCACCGCGGCCCCCATCGCGCGGGATGTAACGCTACAGGCGCTGTATGACGGAACGCCTCCGCTTGACGCTTACCCCGAGAAAGACCGCTTCATCATCAAAGAGCGGCAGGATTCGATTGAGAGACAGCAAAACCCTCTGCCCGTCGGTGATCGGGGGCAAGCATGAGTTATCTTGAGTATCGCGTTCAGTCAGTGTCGACAGGTTGGCGCAAAATCCTGAACCTTCATTGGCCGCTTATTCTGGTCTTGATGGCGATTTCCGGCATTGGTTTCTTGATGCTGTTTTCCGTGGCAGGCGGTAGTTTTACCCCATGGGCCCAAACCCAGATGGAGCGTTTCGCCCTTGGCATCGTGTTGATGTTCATCATTGCGATGGTCCCCATTTGGTTCTGGCGAAACATGTCCGTTCTGGCGTTTTTGTTTTCGTTGGCATTGCTGCTTTTCGTCGAGTTTTACGGCGACACGCGTATGGGTGCCCAGCGCTGGATTGATCTTGGATTCATGCGTCTTCAACCCTCTGAGGTGGCCAAGATCGCTTTGGTCATGGTTCTCGCGTCGTTTTACGACGCTATTCCGGTGCGCAATATCTCGCGCCCATTTTGGGTGGCGGTGCCTGTGGTTATAACCCTGATCCCGACGTTCATGGTTCTGCGCCAGCCGGATCTTGGAACTGCACTTTTGTTATTGATCACGGGCGGTACGGTGATGTTTGCGGCAGGCGTGCACTGGGCCTATTTCGCCAGCGTCATTGCCGCCGGTGCGGGGACCGTCTTTGCGGTTTTCCAATCGCGCGGGGAAAGTTGGCAATTGCTGCAAAACTATCAATACAGGCGTATTGATACGTTTCTTGACCCTGCCAGCGACCCTTTGGGGGCTGGGTATCATATCACCCAGTCGAAAATCGCGCTCGGATCTGGGGGGTGGACGGGGCGTGGATTCATGCAAGGCACGCAAACGCGTTTGAATTTCCTGCCCGAAAAACATACCGATTTCATCTTCACCACGTTGGCCGAAGAATTCGGATTTTTGGGGGGCAGTGCGTTGTTGCTGCTTTATGTGCTGGTGATCGTATTCAGTTTGTTCGCAGCCATGCGCATGAAGGACCGGTATTCATCGCTTTTGGTCATTGGCATTTCCATGACGTTTTTCCTATTCTTCGCCATCAACATGTCGATGGTCATGGGGATGGCGCCGGTGGTCGGTGTGCCTTTGCCGCTTGTCAGCTATGGCGGTTCGGCCATGTTGGTTATTCTTTCTGCGTTCGGCTTGATCCAAAGCGCCCATGTTCACAGACCTCGGGGGAACCCATGACAATCAATGTACAATTTTCAGCTTTGACCGAACGTTGGGATCAATATGAAGCCCCACTGCGCAAGGCCTTTGATGATTTGGGTTTGGATGTGGATTTGCGGATCGCGTTTCCACCTGAACAGGTGGATTATCTGGTCTATGCGCCCAATTCATCCGTCAGCGATTTCTCGCCTTATACGAAGTGCAAAGCTGTGTTGAACCTCTGGGCTGGGGTAGATCAAATCGTTGGCAATCCCACGCTCGACAAGCCGTTGACGCGAATGGTCGATTACGGTCTGTCTCAGGGGATGGTTGAATGGGTCACGGGACACGTTCTGCGTCATCACCTTGGGATGGACAAATACCTATCAGGTCAGGACGGCGTATGGCGTTTGGGTGCGCCGCCGATGTCGTGCGATCGAAACGTTGTGATATTTGGCTTCGGGGCCTTGGGCCGCGCTTGCGGCGAAGCCCTCGCTGCGCTTGATTTCAATGTCAGCGGTTGGAGCAATTCGCCAAAAGACCACGACGTGATCACGACCTATCATGGGCCGGAAGGGTTCTCGGCAGCATTGGCTATCGCTGAGATTGCGGTTCTTTTGTTGCCCGCGACGCCCGAAACCGAAAACATGTTCGACGCCGTCGCGTTTGCGAAAATGCCTAACGAGGCCGTTGTGATTAATCCCGGCAGAGGAACCCTGATCAACGACGCTGATTTGATCGCAAGTCTGGATGCCGGACATTTGGGTCACGCGACACTGGATGTGTTCCGCGTTGAACCGTTGCCTGAAACTGATCCGTTTTGGGCGCACCCCAAAGTGACCGTTACCCCGCATATTGCATCTGAAACGCGCGCCTCAACTGCGGCGGAAGTGATCGCCGAGAATGTGCGTCGTGGCGAAGCGGGCGAACCGTTTCTGCACGTTGTCGACCGGCAAAAGGGCTACTGAGACTCTATCTTAGCTTCGGTGGGCTTTCGGGATCCATGCCCGGGGCCTTTGGCGTATAATCCTGTGTCGGGATGGGTTTGGGTAGATCGAACCTAAGACCGACCTTCGCCAAACTGGCCGCAATTTGATCTTGCGGGTCTACAAAAGTGACATCTAGGGCTGCGGCCTCAAGCCCGGAAAACGTCAGAGCTTCGTTCACGGCCTTGGCGATGGCGCCCTGTGCATCTGTCAGCGCATTCACAACACCAAGCATATGCCCCTTGGCGCCCGAGTCGTATTTGACGGCGACCAAATAGGCGGTGTCAGCCAGACCCATTGCGGTCGCCAGTTTTTCAGCCAGATTTGACACGAGGATTTCTGGCACGTTCGGCGGCAAGATTTCTTCAACATGTGCCTGCAATTCTTCGGGGGCTGCCGAAACCGTTTCTGCCAGCCATGTGACGGCCCCAGCGTCGATGATGTTGGACGACGGTGCGACCTCGGGGTTTAGGGCGATGCCAATACCTTGTCCGTCCAGCATGCCGGCAATCACACGGCCAGAAATCGCCGCATAGGGGGCGGGTTTTCCAACAAACGACGCCAAACGTTCTTCGCGATCAAACGCCAGTACAAAGCTTGCGTCTGCCAATTCGAATAGTTCAGGCGATAGTCGATCACCTGTCGCTTCTTCGGTCAAAAGCAAGAAAAGTTCACTGTCGGCCAGACGCTCATAATACTTAAGCCGTTTTTCGACGTTGTCGGGTGCGGTCTCCATCGCGATGTGGGCCAGATCAAGCGGTGTTTGTTCGGTCATCAATGATCTCCTGCACTTTGGTGCGCAATGGTGGCAACAGGTCGTCTTCAAACCACGGGTTGCGCTTTAGCCATGCCGTATTGCGCCAAGACGGATGAGGCAAGGGAAACACGTCGGGCGCATGGTCGCGCCACGCTTGAACCTGATCCGTCACTGTGAGCTTCGATTTCAGGTGATACTTATGCGCATATCCCCCAACCAACAGCGTCAACCGCGTTTGGCCAAGATGCGCCATGACCTTGCTGTGCCATGTCTTTGCACAAATCGCAGGAGGAGGCAGATCCGCACCCTTACGATACCCCGGAAAGCAAAACGACATCGGAACAATGGACACCACTTCGCGGTCGTAGAATTGTTGGGCCGTTAAGCCCATCCAGTCACGCAAACGGTCCCCTGAGGGGTCGTCGAACGGTTTACCGGACAAATGCACCTTCATGCCGGGGGCTTGGCCCGCGATCAGAATTGGGGCCCCGGGATGGAACCACGCAACAGGTCGTGGGTCATGGGCCGTTTCTGTGGCGGCAAAGCGGGGCGCGCATAGGGTGCATTGTCGAATGTCGTCGAGAAGCTGAGTATCCATCCCCTTACATTGTTGAGATTTTCGGGTGCTTCAAGAAAACATTTCGAAGATTATAAAAATATCGTTGCAAATCCTAACTCATTTCGATAGTTCTCGTAATATGAAAATGATTTATGATGATACTCTGGGCATCGCCCAAACCGCTTCGGCCTTTGCCGCACTTGGGTCTGAGCAACGCTTGACCGTCCTGAAGGCCCTCGTTCGGGCAGGCGACGACGGTCTAAGCATCGGCGAATTGGGCGAACGCACCGGCATCACCGGATCGACGCTAACCCATCACGCCAAAGTTTTGGCGCAGGCGGGGCTGGTCCTTCAGGTCAAAGCCGGACGCGTTATTCGCTGCGCGGTCTCGTATCACCGCATTCGCGAGCTTTCGACCTATCTTCTTGAGGAATGCTGTGCCGATAGCCCAGCCCAGGCCGACCAAGGACACAGTCATGACTGATATTCCATTCGACGATCCCGCCGCCCTATGGAAGCGCATCGACAAAGCGTGGTTTGCGTTGGTCGCCATTCTGATTGGGATCGCAATTTTCGACACTGACGCCTTTTTCCCGACGATTGAATTTGGCAGCGGCGCGTTGATCAGCACCGCGCCCTTTATCGCCTTTGCCGTCCTAGCGATCGGGTATCTAAAGGCAACCGGCGCTGAAAACCTTTTGGCAAAAGCCTTCGTTGGTCGCGAGATTCAGATGATCGCGCTGGCCGCCGTCCTTGGTGGGTTGTCGCCGTTTTGTTCATGCGAAGTCATTCCGTTCATTGCCGCCTTGCTGGCCGTTGGCGCGCCGCTAAGCGCTGTGATGGCCTTTTGGCTGGCGTCGCCCTTGATGGATCCGGCGATGTTTCTGATCACCTCTGGCACTCTTGGGTATGAGTTTGCGTTGGGTAAAACCGTTGCTGCGATCGGGATCGGCCTTTTCGGCGGCACATTGACGATGCTTTTCGCCAAAACCCCCGTTTTTGTGAACCCGTTGCGCGAGAAGCTACAAATCGGCGGGTGCTGCGGCGTAAAAGAACCCTTTACCGGCAAACCTGCGTGGAAATTCTGGACGGACGCAAACAGACGAGAGGTTTTCAAGGGCACGGCCCTTGAGAACGCGTTGTTTCTGCTGAAGTGGCTTGCCTTGGCCTATGTGATCGAAGCCATGATGCTGCGCTACATTCCCGCCGAATTGATCGCAGGCGTGCTTGGCGGCGAAGGTGTCGGCACCATCTTCCTAGGCGGATTGGTCGGTGCACCCGCCTATTTGAACGGTTACGCGGCCGTGCCTTTGGTCGAAGCGCTGCTAAATCAGGGTATGGCGCAAGGGGCCGCAATGAGCTTTATGATCGCCGGAGGCGTCAGCAGCATCCCAGCCGCCATTGCTGTTTGGGCGCTTGTTAAACCTCGGGTTTTCTTCGCCTATCTTGGCTTTGCGATATCCGGTGCGACCTTGGCAGGCATGGCCTGGCAAGCCATCGCATAAAAAATCGCTGAAAGTTGAACAATTCGACACACTGTAAACCTTTTATCCGTGTGTCGTTGCCCTATATGAACGCATAGGGTAACTCGAACCCGACTGTGCGAACGAGGGGAACATAATGTATCGCGTCTGGAATTTTTTGACCAGCTATTCCTTGCTCTTGATTATCGGTGCCTTGGTTGCACTGGCTTGGGCAAATATTGAACCTCAATCATACCACCATCTTGTAGAATATCCGGTTTGGTTCAACGATTGGATTGGGCTGGACTACGACTATTGGAAAAAGGCCTATGGCCATGGGTACGATGCTTTTGGCCCGCAAAGCGCGACCAAGGTGATGTCTCTGCATTATCTCGTGAACGATGGTTTGATGGCGCTTTTCTTTGCCATCGCGGCCAAAGAAGTTTGGGAAGCGATTATCCTCAAGAACGGGTCTCTGCGTGGGAAAAAGGCTGCGACTCCTTTGTTTGCCACTGCGGGCGGCATGTTTGGTCCGATCGTAGTGTATCTTGGTCTGGCCTATTTCATGGGGTCCGACACCTATTCTGCCGTTGCAAATGGCTGGGCCATTCCGACGGCCACCGACATTGCGTTTTCGTATCTGATTGGCCGCATGGTGTTTGGTGCCGGTCACCCTGCTGTGCGGTTCTTATTGTTGTTGGCTATTGCCGACGATGCCGTCGGGTTGATCATTCTGGCCGTCTTCTATCCGTCTGCTGAGCTCGCGCCTGAATGGCTTTTGGTTTCTGCGGCCGCTGCACTGGGCGTCTATCTCGTCTTTAACTGGCTGCCCCGCTATATGGACCGCGGCAATCAACTGCGCCCGATGTCGACCGCTGTGCGCAAGTGGCTAAGCTTTTGGCCCTATGCCGTTGCCGGTGCGATCAGTTGGTACGCTTTCGTCAAATCGGGGTTACACCCTGCCCTCGGATTGCTGCCCATAGTCCTGACAATTCCACACGCTGATCGCGCCTTTGGTTTTTTCTCTGAGGCTGAGACTTATCTCACCGACCTTCTCAACGTGATGGAGCATGCGCTCAAACATCCGGTTGAGATTGTTTTATTCTTCTTTGGTCTGTTGAATGCTGGCGTCGAACTGGGATCAATCGGCGATGCGACTTGGCTTGTTCTAGCAGGATTGATCATCGGTAAACCCGTCGGTATTTTGCTATTTGGCTGGGTCGCAGCAGTCCCGTTGAAGCTTGGCATGCCGCAAGGGATGCGGATTGTGGACCTTATCGTTGTCGGCTTGGTTGCTGCCATCGGCTTTACGGTTTCGCTTTTCATCGCGTCTGTTGCGTTTGATTCTGGTCCAGTCCAAGACGCCGCGAAAATGGGCGCCCTGTTTAGCTTTATTGCGGCCGTGTTGGCCATCATTGCAGGCAAACTAACCAAGGTCGAAAAGCAAGCATTCTAATCAAATGATGCATTTTTGGGGGCCGGTGCGGAAACGTATCGGCCCCTTTTCCATTGATTGATCGCAATTTGGCATCAATGGCTGTAAATTAGTCATATTGTGGCCTGAATTCGCGATTACCTAAACTTAAGGTGATCCTGCTTATTTGGGTTTGCCAGATTTTAACTCGGAATCGTGATGCTAGAATTTAACAACGTCAGTAAGTCCTTTTGGACCGGAACGCAGCGAAAGGTCATACTTGATCAAGCGTCGTTTCGGGTCGAGCTTGGGAACTCTGTTGGCATTTTGGCACCAAACGGAACGGGGAAGACGACGCTGATCAATATGATGGCTGGACTGGAAAAACCGGACGAAGGCGAAATTCGGCGCGATTGCCGGATATCCTTTCCGCTTGGATTTATGGGCGGGGTCGTGGGAAAATTGTCTGCGATGGAAAACTCGCGCTACATCGCCCGGATGTACGGTTTGGACCCGGATTATGTGGAAGCGTTCTGCAGATGGCTTTGCGGTCTTGAAGAATACTTTGATCAACCTTTGGGAACCTACAGTTCCGGCATGAAGGGTCGTTTTACCTTTGCCTTACTTTTGGCGCTTGAATTTGACATGTACCTGATCGACGAAGGTATGCCTTCTAGCACCGATGTAGAATTTAACAGAAAAGCAGGAGAAATCTTGCGCGAGCGGCTGAGAACGACCACAATTGTGATTGTGTCACATCAGCCGGAAATATTGGAAAAATATTGTCGCTCGGCTGGCGTCCTTATGAACGGCCAGTTGCATATGTTCGACACACTTGAAGAAGCGAGACAGCTCTATGACTACCAGACCAAAGGCTAAGAAGTTCCGCATCCGGCGTTCGTCTCCTTTGGTTGAGACGGCATCGGACATGCTGACCGAGCGCGCGCCTAGCGCCGAGGATTTTAAATCCGCACAGGAATCGCACATGCGCCAGCAAGCGGCGCAACAATCACCCGGTCCCGTCGGTACCGAAATCGACGCCATCCGCAAGGAAAACCTAACCGGTCGCCAACTGCGCCTTGCCCGCCGCATGGCCCAAAAGCACGGGCTGCCTGCAACGTCGGATTTCGATGCCGTAAGGCTGCTGCGCGCTAACGGGCTCGACCCGTTTCAACGTACCGATATGCTTGAATTGATGGTCGACAACCAGACCAAGACGCAACCCGCCGCCGCCCCTTTGCCGCAAACGATGGCGACAGGAACCAACCTTCCGTCAACGCATGTTGATCATGCCGCTGAGCGGATCACTGAGGTTGCCATAATTCAGCGCGACATCGCACGCCGTCGTCGCCGTAAACTGGCTCTACTTTGGGCGCGCCTTACAGCCTTTATCCTAATACCGACCCTGATGGCGGCCTACTATTTTTACAACATCGCGACACCTATGTACGCGACCAATTCCGAATTCGTTATTCAGCAATCCGAAGGCCAATCGGCCGGCGGTTTCGGCAGCTTCTTACCCTCGCAGTTTAACACCAACCAAGATGCGATCTCGGTCCAAAGCTATATGCAATCGCTGGAAGCGATGCTGCGTCTCGATGCTGATGTGGGCTTTAAAGAGCACTACCAGCAAGATTGGATCGACCCAATTCAACGGCTAGAGCCGGACGCGACAAATCAGGATGCCTTTAAACTGTACAAAAAGGTCATTCAGATCGGTTACGACCCGTCTGAGGGTTTGATGAAGATGGAAGTGATTGCCGCTAATCCATTGATCTCACAACGTTTTTCCGAAGCTTTGATTGGCTACGCCGAAGAACGCGTCGACAGCCTGACAATCCGCAAACGCGAAGACCAATTGCGCGAAGCCCGTGACAACCTTGGCGAAGCCGAGAAGAACCGACGCGACGCTCAGATCGCGATGGTGACCCTGCAACAAGAAGCCACCGTGGTTGACCCGCAGGCCGTTCTGGCCGCACTACGAAGCCAGATTAGCCAACGCGAAATTGCGCTTCAGGAAAAGCAACTTCAACTACAGGCCCTTCTTGATAACGCCCGACCAAACGAATCCCGTGTCGCTGGTACACGGGCTGATATTGGACGTCTTGAAACGGCTATAATTGAACTGAACAACAAAATGATCGATCACTCCGTAGGCGAAGACAGTCTGACCTCGCTTTCTGCACGTGTTCGCTTGGCCGAAGCTGATCTTGCGACCCGTGACTTGATGCTGCAATCAGCCCTCCAAAACATGGAGGCTGCGATGCTCGAAGCTGGCCGTCAAACGCGCTATCTATCACGCAGTGTCGATCCAATTGCCCCTGACGCGGCGACCTATCCGCGCAAGTTTGAGAACACGTTACTGACGTTCCTGATATTCTCGGGCATCTATCTTATGATCTCGCTGACCGCATCAATTCTGCGCGAACAGGTCTCATCCTAGTATTTTATTAACTCATTTCCCCGAGGTTGTTTGAATGAAACCTACCCCAACCGTTGCCGTAAATACGTGGGAATTCCTGCGTGACCCGATGATCGCTCCAACCGGATTTCGCGAATACGATGCCCGTTGGCAATACCCTGAACAGATAAACCTTCCGGGGATGACGGCCCTTGGTTTGGGTATCGGCACCCAAATGCACACCCGAGGAATTGATCCCGTGATCGCCGTCGGCAACGATTATCGCGACTATTCTTTGTCGATAAAAAACGCGTTGATCCTTGGCTTGATGCAAGCCGGGATTACGGTCAAAGACATCGGACCGGCGCTTTCACCAATGGCCTATTTCAGTCAATTTCACTTGGATGTCCCCGCGGTTGCCATGGTCACAGCCAGTCACAACCCGAACGGTTGGACTGGCGTCAAAATGGGATTTGATCGACCTTTGACCCATGGTCCCGACGAAATGTCCGAATTGCGCGACATCGTTTTGAATGGCGAAAGCGTGGCGCGCCCCGGTGGCAGGTACGAATACGTTGACGGCGTCTTTGATGCCTATATCGATGACCTCGTTGGGGACTATCGGGTCACGCGCCCGCTTAAAATCGTTTGTGCAACCGGCAATGGGACTGCGTCCGCCTTTGCGCCGGCAGTATTTGAACGCATGGGTGTCGAAGTTGTCCCACTGCACAACGAGCTTGATTATACCTTCCCGAACTACAACCCGAACCCCGAAGCCATGGAAATGCTGCATGACATGTCGGCGGCGGTGACGGCGTCGGGCGCGAACATGGCCCTGGGGTTTGATGGCGACGGGGATCGCTGCGGCGTCGTCGACGATGAGGGCGAGGAGATTTTTGCAGACAAAGTCGGCGTCATCATGGCGCGCGATCTCAGCAAGATTTACCCCAACGCAACCTTTGTGGCTGATGTGAAATCGACTGGTCTCTATGCATCCGACCCTGAGTTGAAGAAAAATGGCGTGACGGCAGACTACTGGAAAACCGGTCACAGCCATATGAAACGGCGTGTGAAGGAAATCGGGGCTCTTGCTGGATTTGAAAAATCCGGTCACTATTTCTTGGCCGAACCTATTGGCCGTGGCTATGATTGTGGCATGCGGGTGGCTGTGGAAATCTGCAAGCTGATGGATCGCAATCCAGACATGTCGATGTCGGACCTGCGCAAAGCGCTTCCAAAAACCTATTCCAGCCCTACAATGTCACCCTATTGCTCGGATCTTGAAAAATACGATGTCCTTGAGCGTATCGTCGCCAAGCTTGAAAAACTGGCTGCTGACGGAGGCACCCTTGCCGGGCGTGCGATTTCGCAGATTGTGACGGTCAATGGCGCGCGCGTCATTCTGGACAACGGCGGCTGGGGTCTTGTGCGTGCATCTTCGAACACGCCAAACTTGGTCGTTGTCGTCGAAAGCCCGGACAGCGATAAAGAACTTCGGGCGATTTTCTCTGATCTCGATGCGATCATTCGCACCGAGCCAGAAGTTGGTGATTATGACCAGACGCTCTAGGCGATAAGACCGCGACCTTTCAATAGGGCGTCTGCTTTTGGTAGGCGCCCTCTGAAGGCTATGTACAAATCTTCGCCGTCTCTTGCGCCACCTGCGGACAAAATATTGCGCTCCAGGCTTTTTGCCAAATCAGGATCAAACGCATTGCCGACTTCGGTGAAGGCTTGAAACGCGTCGGCGTCCATCACTTCGGACCACATATAGCTGTAGTATCCACAAGCATAACCATCGCCAGCAAACACATGGGCAAAATGGGGCGTTGCTTGGCGCATCCCAATTGCGTGCGGCATGCCCATGTCCGCAAGAACCTGTTGTTGACACTCCATCGCGTTTTCGGGTGCAGTGCCTTCGTGAAAAGCAAGATCAACCATGGCCGAGGCCACAAATTCGGCTGTCTGAAATCCGGTGTCGTAATTCGCCGCGCCGAGTACTTTTTCCAACATCTCGTGCGGCATCGCCGCGCCGGTTTCGGCGTGGGTTGCGTAGGTGGCCAGAACCTCGGGGACTTCTAGCCAATGCTCATACAACTGGCTGGGCAGTTCGACAAAATCACGCGCGACATTCGTTCCCGCAATCGATCCATAGGTTACGTCGGACAGCATTTGGTGCAAGGCATGCCCAAATTCGTGAAACAACGTCCGAGCATCGTCATAAGACAACAACGCGGGCTGCCCGTCGGCCGGTTTCGCGAAATTGCAGACGTTGAAAACAATCGGAGCCTGCGCCTTTGGCCGCTTGGATTGGGTCTGCAATGCGCTGCACCATGCACCCGAGCGTTTTGATGGCCGCGCGAAATAATCGGCGATGAACACGGCCAGATGCTGACCGTCGCGGGTGACCTCCCAAGCCTGACAATCCTCATGGTACAGCGGAAGATTGAGCTGTTTGAACGCCAACCCGAACAGTTTGGTCGAACAATCAAAGGCCGCTTCAACCATGCGGTCAAGTTGGAAATACGGCTTAAGCTCGGCCTCGTCCAAGTCGTGTTCGGCTTGTCTTCGTTTCTCGGAATAGAAATGCCAATCCCACGGCTCAAGCCGACCGTTCACACCGTCTGCATGCATCATGGCCTCTAAAATCGCGGCATCTTCATTCGCACGCTGCTTGGTTGGTTTCCAAACGGTGTCCAGAAGTTCGCGCACGTTGGTCGCCGTTTTGGCCATCTCGGTTTCAAGTTTGAAGGCCGCGTAGTCGGCATAACCCAACAGCTGCGCCCGTTCTTGCCGCAGTTTCAAGACCTTGGTTGCGATGTCGCGATTGTCGGTTTCGCCGGCGTTGGCCCCGCGTGCCCCCCACGCGTTATATGCGACCTCGCGCAAATCTCGGCGGGTGGAATACTGAAGGAACGGCACAATGATTGATCGCGACAGGGTAACAATCGGACCGTCTTTTCCCGCGGCTTGTCCGGCAGATGTTGCCGCGCTGATCAGCCAATCCGGCAGGCCGTCATACATGTCGTCGGTCAGGTCCATCGACCAAGCAGATTCGTCATGCAACATGTTTTGCGTGAAATCCGTCGACAAAACAGCGAGGTTGCTTTTAATCTCGGCCATTCGGTCTGCTTTGGTGCCTTCCAGCGCGGCCCCAGCGCGTACGAAACCACGATGCGATAGCATTAATACCCGCGCTTGCTGTTCATCCAGGCCCAGATTTTCACGATCATTCCAAAGCTGCGTAATCCGCTGGAACAATTTCGTGTTCGATGAAATCGCGGAGCTGTGCGCCGACAGTTTCGGCGACCATTCCTTTTGAAGCGCTTGGCGTGTCGGATTTGTGTCGGCACCCATCAGGTTGAATAAAACTGACAACGCTTTGTCCAAAGCTTCGCCTGCGCCTTCAAGGGCCTCAATCGTATTCTCAAAACTCGGCGGTTCAGGATTGTCAGCGATTGCTGCAATTTCGGCGTTGTGTGCGATCATCGCCGCTTCGATGGCTGGCGAAAAATGCGCGTCCTTGATTTGATCGAAAGGGGCGACGCCAAATGGGCCGGTCCAATCCTGCATAAGCGGGTTTGTCATGAAAAATCCTTTGGGTTTTGGATCAAGCTAGGGGGTTTATAGGGCGCTGCAAACAGGACAATCATCCCGTTTGCGAAGGGTGATTTTGCGGGAGTCTGCATAGAGCGCGTCATAGAAAAACATCTCGCCTTTCAGGGATTGTCCTGCGCCGGTGATCAATTTCAGCGCCTCTTGTGCCATCATGGACCCGATGACGCCCGGAAGCGCTGCGGAAACGCCGGCCTCGGCGCATGACGGGGCAAGCCCGTCGGCAGGTGCTTGGGGGAACACGCATTGATAGCACGGCGCGCCATTGGCGGGGTCAAAAACGCTGAGCTGGCCTTCCCATTGCGACAGGGCGCCTGAGACAAGCGGTTTACCCGCCTTTGCCGCAGCCGCGTTGACTAGGTAGCGCGTTTCAAAATTGTCGGTCCCGTCAAGGATTACGTCGTAGTCCGCGAACATTGCTTCGGCCCCGGCCGCGTCTAGTCGGCGATGGTAGGGCCGCACCGTCACATAGGGGTTCTGCGCTTCGACCGCTGCTTTGGCCGAAAACACTTTGGGCATTCCAATGCGCGCATCGGTATGAATGACTTGCCGTTGCAGGTTTGAGTTTTCGACCACATCATCATCAATGACACCAATGGTGCCCACACCCATTGCGCCAAGATAGGACAAGGCCGGTGCCCCCACACCAACCCCCCCCCCCCCACAAAAAAGAGCCAACAG
>Ga0316204_10001315_pt1 | contig 70649 bp, 57 predicted proteins | sample 6monrhotite_MG_2_FD_205661 | JGI IMG/M metagenome (GOLD analysis project Ga0316204, IMG submission 205661) | Microbial mat bacterial communities from mineral coupon in-situ incubated in ocean water Damariscotta River, Maine, United States -... | ecosystem: Environmental > Aquatic > Marine >... | reverse complement strand
CGGTCCACCCAGCCCCGCAGCAGCGACTGGAGTTCCGGGGCCTCGGGCGTGGTGAACCCAGCGGGTTCGGCCACCCCGGCGAACACGTTGCCAGCGGTACCGATGCGGGCCGAGCGCACCCCCAGCGCGAGAAGCGCCTCGTCCACCACCGTGCACATCGTCGTCTTGCCGTTGGTGCCGGTGATGCCGACCACGGGCACGTCACGGGACGGGTGCCGCTGCCGTGCCGCGGCGAGCAAGGCCAACGCGAGCTTGGTGTCGGAGACCTGCACCTGAGCCACGCCCGGGGCCGCGGCGACCTCCCGCTGGACGACGACCGCTGCGGCCCGGAGGCCGTCCACCAGGTCGTGGCCGTCCACCCGTGCCCCCTCGATGGCCACGAACAGGTCGGACGGGCCCACCTCGCGAGAATCGCGGGTGACCTTGCCAACAGGACGTTCGACATCGCCGACGACGCGCACGCAGAGCTCGCGCACAGCGGCATCAGCCAGCAGGGCAGCCAGGTTCATGGGGGGATGGGGGAAGGGGGATGGGGAGGGGGACCGAGCGGCCCACCCCCATCCTAGCGGACCGCGATCCCCGGGACAAGCCCGACCTGCATCAAGGGGTGGTCGTGGCCTCGGGAACGAGGTCGCTCCAGGGCACGACCGGGACAACCGGGGGCCCGTGGGGAGGGGGTGGAACGGGCCGCCCCGACGCCAAGGCATCCGCGGCCTCGGCCACCGCTCGGCGCAGCGCATTCGGTGCACGCGGCCAGGGGTCCGACCAAGCGAGCACACGTCCGTCGAAACCGCCGGTCACGAGGCCGTCAGGCACGAAGGTGACCTTGTTCACCCCATCCCGATGGCCCCGAAGCGTGCGGCCTTCTGGCGGCCATACCGAGAGGTCCCAGAGCACCGCCACCTCGTCCCAGCCGCCACTCAGCAGGAATCGGCCGTCCTTCGAAAACTGCAGCGCCTCGACCCACCGTCCATGGCGAAGCAGCGTCACCGCGCGTCCGTCGCGCATCCGCAGGTCGATGGTCCCACTCTGCGTACCGACCGCCAAGGCCGCCTCTGAGACCGCCGAGGTGCTCCACCTACCTGAGAACGGAGCCACGCGCTCCAGCGTCGTTCCACGAACGGAGTACGCCTCCTCCCGGGTCGCCAAGAACCCTCGTCCATCCGACGCCATGGACAGCGCAGACACGTCGGTTGGCGCCGGGCCGGACGTCAGTTCGTCCCCGTTCCAGTGCACGACCTTGCCCCCCACCACCACGACCGCCGTGCCGGGAGCCGAGACGGCTCGAACCTCTCCTTCCTCGATGGGCTCCGACGCCACCAGGCTGGGGGCACCTTCGGTACGCATGTCGTACACATTCACTGCCTCCCCTGGTCGACCCATCACCAGGATTCCTTCTTGCTCCATGCAGGTCATCCGGGTGGTTTGCCGGAGCGGGGGCAACCAGAACTCCCCGTCCAGGCGCACCGTGCGGTCCCGATCCACGTGGACCCACCGTCCCCCGCACTGGATCAGCTCCCTCGGGAGGCGCTCGACCGGGGCCGTGAGGATGAATGGCCCAGAAGGCCCTGAGTCTGGGGCGGCCTCCCACCCCTCCTTGGCGCCCACGAGGGTGTGATAGGCGAGGTCGATAGACACCACCCGCACCTCGTCACCGAGCGCGATCGCTGCATGCGTTCCATCCAGGTCGGCAACCAACCGAACCGCGTGGTGGAGAGGGATGCGAACCTGACGCTCCCCGGTCCACCAGAGCACTCCGTTCGAGGTTCCAACCCATACGCCGCCTGGGAAAGCGCTCAAGGCATACACCGGACCGTCGGCGTCGATGTCGCCCAGAAGGCGCCCTTGCGCGTCGAGGTGCCACACGTGGTGCCCGCCGCCCGCCACGAACACGCCGCCCGCTTCGTCCATCGAGATTTGCTCCAGCCACGTGGCACCCGGCACATCCCAGTGCTCCGTCTCCCCCATGACGGACGTCGCGCACACCGTGGAGGCATCGCCGAGGGACAGCAGGCGCTCTCCACCCAGAACAAAGCCCCAGCGATGGCTGGGGCAAGGGTCCCCCAGCGCAGCGAACGGCCCATCGTCCATCGAGACGCGGATTCCGCCGGAGGTCCCCACTGCGACCACCCGTTGTTCCGAGGCGAACGCGAACGCGTTCTTCTTGGTGTCTACGACCGTACGAGCCGCACCGTCACACCCGAGGACGACCACCCCGCCCGAGACCGCGAAGGCGGCCAAGCCGTCGTCGGCTGTCCCAATGCCCGCGCCGCCTTGCCACACGGTCTCGACCCCTGCGTCCGTCACCCGAAAGATCCCATCACGAGCTCGAACCAAGACACACGGACCAAGCCCCAACACTTCCGCGACCTCCTGGTTCAGGAGATGCGTCCTGGACGCCCCGGTCGCGATGTCGCGCACGTCGACGCCGCCCTCCTCGAGCGCGACCACCAGGGAGTCATCCTCCAGGACCGCGACGGGTCGACGAATGCCTGGCTTCGTCGTGAACCGGATCCCGGGCCCCGCGGCCATCGCTGCCGAGAAGATGGTCCGCACCCGCCCATCGAACGGCGTCCGCTCAGACAGCCCCCCCAACAACTCGATGGCCTTGGCGGGGTCGATCTCCGCGAGCCGACGTGCCTGATCGATCCGGAGCTGGTCTTCCCGGAGCACCGCGGCCTCCTCGAGCCGCGCGGCTTCGGTTCGCTCCGTCTCCGCCACCGAGCGGGCCCGCTCGAGGGCGGCCACGAAGGCCATCGAGCCCACGATCATCAGCAGCAACAGGCCGGTCACCAAGGGATGCTGGCGCACCAGCCGGGTCACCCGCTCCACCGCCGTGTAGTCGTAGGCGCTGACGAAGCGTCCCTCGAGGAAGCGGGACAGGTCCAAAGCGAACGACGCCGCGTCGTCGTACCGCCCCAGCGGGTCTCGCTCCATGGCCCGCCGCACCACGCTGGTGAGGTCTTTGGGCGCGGTCGGCTCCAGCAGCGCCACGTCGACCGGTGGGCCCTCACGGACCGAGGCCAGCGGGTCCTCCGCGTCAGCGTACGGCGGCTGCCCGGCCAGCAGCTCATAGAGCATCGCACCGAGCGCATACACATCGGACCGCGCATCCACGACGCCGCCCGTGGCTTGCTCGGGGGCCATGTAGCGAGGCGTTCCCATCACACTGCCCACCCGCGTGAGGCTGCGGGACGAAGACCGACGACCAGAGATCATCGGTGTTCGGGACGACACCTCCGTCGCAGACAACCCTGGCGGCCCCACTTCCTCGGTGATGTCCGCATCGAGGTCCTTGGCCAAGCCCCAGTCGATGACCACGGTCTCACCGAAGTCCCCCACCAGCACGTTGTCGGGCTTCAGGTCCCGATGCACGACCCGCTGGCCATGGGCGTACGCCAGCGCATTCGCCACGTCGATCAGATGGGGCAACAGCCGCATGCGCCCGTCGAGCCCGACCGCCGCGTCCAGCGCGTCCGCCAAGCTCCGGCCGTGCACCCGCCGCATCGCCAAGTAGGGCACCCCCGCGAGCCGTCCGCCATCGAACACCGGCACGATGTTGGGGTGCTGGAGTCGGGCCGTGAGGTGCATCTCGCGGTCGAAGCGGGCCTCGGCCCCCGGCGACGGCCGCAGCAGCTGCTTGACCGCCACCTCCCGGTCCAGCTGATGGTCCCAGGCCTCCACGATGCGACCCAGGCCTCCTCGGGCCACCTCGGCCCCCAAGGCATACCGCTCTTCGACCGGTACATCGTGGTTCTGCGACGAGGGGGGTGGCGGGGACAACGCACCATCGGCGGGCCCGTTCGGCTCGTCCAGCCACGTTCCCTGCCCAGGTGTTTGGCCCGGGACCCAGGTTCCGTCTCGATCTCCAGCCAATCCCTACTCCTCGCGCCGAGTCTACCTGCCAGAGGGCATGGCCAGGCGGGTCATGGCCAGGTCCGCACCCGAACCGGCGCCAGCGGAGGCGGGACGACGGGTAGCTCCCCACGCTCGAGGCCCTGATGGGTGTCCTCCACGAGACGCCTCAGGGCGGGCGCATCGCTGGGCCAGGCGTTCTGCCACCGACGAACCGTTCCCGTCATGTCGCCGGTGAACAGGGATCCGTCCAAGCCCCAGGCGACCGCCACCACGGCGGACGGATGCCCGCGGAGACGCCGCCCCTCCCACGGCTCCACGGTGGTGTCCCAGAGCCATACCGAGGCGTCCCACCCGGAGCTCGCCACGTAGCGACCGCTCGGGTCGAATTGCATCTCCTGCACGAACTGCGAGTGCCCCGCAAGCTGGACCCAAGGGGCCTCCGGCCTGGCACGAACCAGGAGCGTTCCAGCCCGCGTCCCCACCACGACGCGCCCTCGATCCACCGACACACGAGCGGACGGCATGGGAAGCAGCACGGTGGTCTGCACCCCATTCTCCCATCGATGCAGCCGACTTCCTGCCACGCCCCAAGCGACCCCATCGTCGCCGCAGGCCACATCGGTGGCGCTCCCCTGCCCCTCCGTCCAGGCATCGCCAGCCCAGATGACCCAAGGTTCCCCCGCCAGCGCCGCACAGCGACCACGCAGCGCCGCTCGCTCTACAAAGGGCGTGGGCGCGTCGAACCAAGGGCCGATCCGAGAAGGCGCGACCTCCATGAAGGCCACCCGCCCGGGGTTGGAGAACATGAGGACCCGCCCCGTCGTCGGGTCGCACAGCATCCTGCCGGCGCGGTCGTCCACCCGCCCCACCAACGCCTCGTCCACGCGAATGCTGCCATCGGGTGCCCAGACCGCTCGCCGCCCGCCGCAATGGGTGACGGCGTGCTCGTGCTCGGGCCCTGAGGACACGTCGACGCCTCCATCCGTCGGCGCGAGCGATGACACGTAGCCACCCAACCGGGCGATGGCGCCAAGGCCAGGGCTCGGGATGCGCACCACACGAGCCCCGGCATTGGCCACCAGGACGTCACCGATGGCATGGACCCTCCGCACGGGCCCGGAAAGGAGTCGGGCGGGCGGCAGCGTCGAGGGCCCATCGACCGGCTCCAACCAGCCGCTGTCGGTCCCGACCCACAGCACCCCTCCGGCGCGGGCCATGCTCTCCGGCGCCCCACGGAGCGGCACCAAGCGGCGAACCGTGCCGTCCCGCCCGAGCTCCGCCACATGGTGCTCGCCACCGCCGAGCCAGACGACATCGCCTTCCACCGAGAGCAGATCGTTCCACGGCCCCGTGTCCTCGGCGACCATCGCGAACGACAGGCCGTCTGGACCCCAATCCACCTGGCACATCCCAGCGAAGGCACCCACAACAAACACCCGATCGGGCGCCCCGCCCACGCCCGGCGTGACCCCCGCCGACCAGATGGCGGAGGGGCACTTGGTGCGCCTCTCGACGGACCCGCGACGCCACGACAGCCAGCCGAGGGAGTCCCCCACCACGAGGTGTTCGCCTTCCGCCCACGCCGAGCGAGAGGCCATGCCTTGGGTCTCCACCGTGACGGCGGCGTCGCCACGCACGACCACCAGCTCTGCGCCGCGATGGGTGAGCGCGGGCCGATCCGACGCCATGGGCGCACGCTCGAGGGATGGAACGTCGATGTGCCCCAAGACCTCGCCACCCCGCACCAGGGCCGACCGGTCGCTCCCCAGCACCACCACCACCTCGTCGCTGGCCACGAGGCCCGTCCGACCGCCCATGGCGAGATCTCCATCTGGGATGCGCCAACGCTCCCGGAGATCGCTGTCGTAGCCGACGACAGCGTCCTCCTGTAGGACGACCAACTCGTCCCCGAGGCGCACCACACTGCCCATCTCGAGGTCCAAGGCAGGCACGCGCTGCAGCGGCCCGGCGGCCATCGCGGCCGAGAAGATGGTCCGCACCCGCCCATCGAACGGGGTCCGATCCGACAGGCCGGCCAGCAGCTCGATGCTCTCCCCCGGATCCGTCTCCGCCAGCCGTCGCGCCTGAGCGAGCCGTAGCAGGTCCTCCCGGAGCACCGCCGCCTGCTCCAGCTGGGCCGCCTGGGCCCGCTCGGACTCGGCCACGGACCTCGACCGCTCCAGCGCCGCCACGAAGGCCACGGTGCCGACCGCCATCACCACCAGCAGCCCGGTCACCAACGGATGTTGACGCACCAGGCGCGTCACCCGCTCGAGCGCCGTGTAGTCGTAGGCGCTGACGAAGCGGCCTTCCAGGAAGCGAGACAAGTCGGCGGCGAACGAGGCCGCGTCGTCGTAGCGATGCGACGGCTCTCGAGCCATCGCCCGACGCACGACGCTGGTGAGGTCCCGCGGCGCCGTGGGTTCGACGGCGGCCACATCGACCGGGGGCCCCGCACGCACCGCCGCCAGCGCATCCTCCACGCCCTCGTAGGGGGCCTGCCCCGCCAGAAGCTCGTACAACATCGCCCCGATGGCGTACACGTCCGACCGCGGGTCCACGGTCCCGCCGGTCGCCTGCTCGGGCGGCATGTAGCGGGGCGTGCCCATCACACTGCCCACCCGCGTCAGGCTCCGAGACGACGAACGGCGTCCGGTCATCAAGGGGGTCTGACTCGCAGGCACCGACAGCGACACGCCCGGCGCCGACACCTCTTCGGTGATGTCCGACTCGAGGTCCTTCGCCAGACCCCAGTCGATCACCACGGTCTCTCCGAAGCCTCCCACCAGCACGTTGTCCGGCTTGAGATCCCGGTGCACGACCCGCTGATCGTGGGCGTAGGCGATGGCGTTCGCGACGTCGATCAGGTGCGGCAGCAAGCGCATGCGGGCGTCCAGGCCCCGCGCGGCATCGAGGGCCTCCGCGAGGCTCCGCCCGTGGACCCGCCGCATCGCGAGGTACGGCGTGCCGTCCAGCCGTCCGCCGTCGAACACCGGCACGATGTTGGGGTGCTGCAGGCGCGCCGTGAGGTGCATCTCCCGGTCGAAGCGAGCTTCGGCCCTCGCCGATGGGCGCAGCAGCTGCTTGACCGCCACCTCCCGCTCCAGCTGCTGGTCCCACGCCTCGACGATGCGGCCCAGCCCTCCCCGGGCCACCTCGGCACCGAGCACGTAGCGGGACGCCGGCTCGTCTTCGGATGGCCCGTCGTGCGCCCGCTCCGGCTCCGGCTCGCCGTCCGGGTCCGCAGCGATCCACGTGCCGTCGGTCGGTGGCCCCTCGGGCGCCCAGGTTCCGTCGTCCTTGCCCGACACTCAGGTCTCCCGCGTCGGCTCCACGCCCTCGTTCACGTAGCGCTCGATCATGGCGAGCTCGCCCGATCGCACCAGCACGATGAGCACCATGCCGGGACGCAGGACCAAGTTGGGGCCTGGGTTGTACTCGTGTTGTCCGTCGACGAAGCGCACCGCGATGACCAGTGCATCGCAGGCCTCTCGAAGCCGCGCGTCCATCAGCGGCATGCCGCAAAGAGGGCTGTCGGCCTTCAGCAGCAGCTCCTCGATGCGACGGTTGTCCTTGTTGCGAGAGATGTTGTCGAGGAACTGCATCACGCTGGGACGCACCATCTCGCTGGCCATGCGCGCGCCGCCGATCTTGGCGGGGGCCACGACGCTGTTGGCACCGGCCCGCATCAGCTTGGTCGTGTTGTCGATCTCGACGGCCTTGGCCACGATGCGTACGTCGTCCGAGAGGGCGCGGGCCGTGATGGTGACGAACAGGTTGTCCCGGTCCTCCCTCAGAGCCGCGATCAGGCCCAGCGCCTTCTCGATGCCCGCCTCTTCGAGGGTGTGGTCTTCGGTCGCATCCCCCAGCACGTAGAGGACCTCGTGGCCCCGCTCCGCCACCAAGCGCTCGATGCGGCTCTGCTCCCGCTCGACGACCACGTATGGGGTGCCCGACTGCTCGAGCTCCGCCACGATGTGGGTCCCAGTGGACCCCACGCCGCACACGATCACATGGTTGTTCACGCGACTCACCAGCCGTTCCATCGTTCGCCTCCGGATGGCGCCACGCAGGTCCCCTTCGACGATGAAGGCGGTGAGCGTGGACGCGAAGTAGAGCAGCGTGCCGCTGCCCAGCAGGATCAGCGTGCCTGTCCAGGCGCGGGCCACCGGCGACGACTCCATGCCAGGCAGCGTCTCCCCAAAGCCCACCGTAGAGAGCGTGATCACGGCCATGTACAGGCAGTCGCCGAAGGACCACTTGCCCTGACCGATGGCGTGGTAGCCCCCCGCGCCCACGGCGGTGACCGCCACGAACACGACCCCCGCCGTGTACATACGGGAGAGCAACGACCTACTTTGGTCGTCGAGATCGACAGGGACCCAGGTCTTCACGCGGTTTCGCTCCAAGGGCGGGCGTTCGGCCCCTCGCGAACGTACGATGACTCCATGCCAGACGCTACCACGCCCGCAAGCCCATCGTCGGAGCGCTCCCTGGCCGACCAGGCCCTGGCCAACCTCGTCGACCAGTTTGCGCGTCCCCTCGACTTCCTCCGCGAGCTGGTTCAGAACAGCATCGACGCCGGTAGCCCCCGCATCGACGTGTGGGTCGACCACCAGCCCGGCCTGCTCTCCATCGGCGTGGAGGACCATGGCAGTGGCATGGACGAGGCGACCATCGATCACCAGCTGCTGTCGCTGTACGCATCGACCAAGGAAGACGACCGCACCAAGCTCGGCAAGTTCGGCATCGGCTTCACCTCGGTCTTCGCCCTGCGCCCGGACCGCGTGTTGGTCCGCACCGGCCGCCACGGCACATGGTGGGAGCTGTTGGCGGGCCCCGACCGCGTCTTCGAGAAGCACCGCAGCAGCGAGCCCATCAGCGGCACCCAGGTCATTCTGTTCAAGCGGCTCCCGGACGAACGCGTGGGCCCCATGATCGACGAGGTGCGCTCCGTGCTCGGCTACTGGTGCGAGCACTCTCTGGTGCCCATCACGTTCGAAGACCGGCGCGCCGCTGGGGCGGCCGACGCCCCCGATGCGATCGACCCCTTCGCCGCAGTCGACGACGCACAGGCGTTGGATGTTGTGCAACGGCCGATGGCCCTCGACGATGCCTGGCTGCAGCGCCACACCACGCTGGACATGGGTGACTTCGGCACGGTGGAGGTAGCGGTCGGCTACGCCCCTACGCCGTCTTGGGGGTTCTACAATGGCGGGCTGACCCTCCTGCGCACCCGAGACAGCGAGGTACTGGGCGACTACGCGCCGCGCCTGGGACACCTCGCCTTCAAGGTGCGGTCGGATCGACTCGAACACACGCTCACCCGCGACAACGTCCGAAGGGACGACGCGTGGAAGCGCACACTGGATGCCGTCGCCCGCGCCCACCTGCAGCTGCGCCAAGCGCTGGTCGACGACCTCGACCCCGGCGCCCGCAGCCCGGAGGCCCTTGGCCTCGCCCACGGACAGCTGGCGACCGAGCTCCGCATCGACCCCTCCTTCGCCGCCACCGCCTCTCAGGCCACCATCCTCCTCGATGGCGTCGGCGCCCCCTGCACCCCCGCAGCCTGTCTCGACCAGGGTGAGGCGGTCGTCGCGCCGATGGGGCACCCCCTGGTGCCGGCGCTCGAGGCAGAGGGGCGACGAGCGGTGCTCGACCACCCCGGCACCCGCCAGCTGCTGCTGCAGCTGCTCGACCTCCTGCGGCCCGCACCGTTCGCGATGCCGGGCCGCGGCCGGGCGTCGTCCCAGGTGCACACCATCGACGCGTTGTGGGGCCAAGCCCCGCTCGTGGACCCCACGACCCTCCCCCTGCTGGAGCAGCAGCTCCTTGCGCGGACCCAGGCGCTCTTGGCGGTGGCCAGCACGCCCGCCGTGACCATGCCGTTGGTCGGTCACTTCGCGCTCACGTCGGTCGATCCCGACAAGGTCCGTCTCCAGCCGGCACGCATGGTGCGAGGGAGAGCGGAGCGCCTCGACGAGGAGTCCCTCCTGTGCATGGAAGGCCCAGAGGACGGCTCGGTCTTTCGCCGACCCAGCCCGTCTGAGTGGCGGGTGTCCAGACCGATGCGCCGCCGCAGCCTGCTGCTCGACGTGGACCACCCCACCTACATCTTGCACCGCACCAGCGCCCACCACGACCTGGAGCTCGCCGCCGTCGGCCTCACCCACGCCATCCTCCACGCCCAGGGCTACGACCGGGACGCCGTGGCCACGGGAGAGACCCTCTTGCTGCTCGATGCGATCGAGCTGGGGGCCCCATGAGCGAGGAGGACCCGCTGGAGGCAGCCCTCGCCCGTGCAAGGACCCCGAGCACGTTCGTCGAGTCCCGCCCCTTCACTCTGTCGCGGGAGCGGGCCGTCGAGAAGCAGCGGGAGTTCGCCCTGCGCGACCCGTCCCAGGTCGTCCTGGAGTTGGTGCAAGCGGCCGTGTTCGCTGGCGCGTCGGCGGTGGCGGTCGAGACCCATCCAGATCGCCTGATGGTGGCCTGGGTGGGCGGCCGCTCCTTTGCGGAAGAGGAGCTCGAAGGGTGGGTCGACCACCTGTTCGCCGACCGCACCGACCCCGCCATGCGTCCCATGGTCCAGCTCGCCACGGGACTGAACGCCCTGCTCCAGCGCAAGCCCCGTCAGCTCTCAGTGGAGACCGGCGACGGCAAGCGCGCCTTCCGCCTCGACCTCGACGCCGACGGAAACGGGCGCATCGGCACCGTCCCCGAGGGCATCGAGGCCACGTTCGTGGTGGCGTCCCTTCGCCGGAACCTCTGGCGGCGCCTGACCGCTGGGGGCATCACCGACGAGCTCCACCTCGTCGAAGAGCGCTGCCTGTACACCCCCGTGCCCATCTACCTCAACGGCCGAGCCCCCTTCGGGTACCGGCCGACCCGCCACATCGAGGTGTTCGGGGCCGACCAGCAAGCGCACTTCGACGACGGCCGCCGGCGCGGGGTGGTGGCCACCCACCTGCACCCCCAGGCGGCGACGGGCTTCCGCACGGTGGTCGGGGGCGTGTGGATCACCACCCTGCCCATGCCCGAACTCCGGTCGAGCCAGCTCCTCGGTGTGGTCTGCGACGACGACCTCCGCAAGACCGCCGACCACAGCGACATCGTCCAGGACCGCCGCTACGTCGAGCTTCTCCACGCCATGCAGCCCCACGCCACCGAAGTCCTCAGGGGCCGAGATCCCGGCTACCAGCCTCCCGCCCTGCCCCCCGTTCCCGACGCACCGGCCCGGCAGGTCGGGGCCGACCGCCTCGAGGCACGCCCGCTGCCCGACGAGCTTCCGAGTGTGATTGGCCGCCGGCCGGTTCCCGTCAGCCGTCTGAACGAGCACGCCGGCCCCCTGTTCATCGTGGCCCCCGACGACCGGGAGCGGCTCGGCGGCCGCGTGTCCGTGGATGCCTTCCCTTTCACGGTGCTGGTGCTCGACGAGGGACAGACCCTCACCTTGGCCCAGCGCCTCCCCGACGTGCAGCTGCACCGGCTGGTGTCGACGGCGGATGTCGAGTTCGTGCGGCGCGCCCTGGACCGGGAGCGCCAGTTCCGCGAGGTGCACACGTCATGGGGAGAAGACCGTATTCGACTCGTGCAGCACCGCGCGGGCGCCCTTCCGGACGCCGGCACGGGGGTCGAGGGCATGCCCTTTCTGGTCCATGGACCGGATGGACTGGTCGATGCGGGAGTGTTGGACCATGGGCAGGCCATCAGCAGCCTGCCTGCACGGCCCCCCTCACGACCGATGGCGCTGCGCATCCCTCTGCCCGCCACTGTCCTCCATGTCGACCGCGCCACGCCCGGCCCGCTGGAGCCCGGCCACCTGGAAGCCGTCGGGGACGTCGCGTGGCGGCTGGCCGCGTCGCCGGCCGATGATGGGACTGGAGCCTGGGAGGTGCTCGACCCGGCGCTCCTCGCCCAGGTGCTTGGAGCTGTGGCCCTGCCGGTGTTCGAGGATGGCGGGCTGCGCCTCTCCCTCCCGGGGGGGTGGCCCGACGAGCTGCTTCACCTCCCACTGGCCACGGTCGATGGCGAGGAATTGAGCTCCGCCGCCCTGGTGGACGACGTCGTCCACCAGCGGGTCCGGCAGGTCGAACCCGACGTCCTCGCAAGGCTGCTCCCCCTTGCACAACGGCTGGGTGCCGGCCGCCTGGCCTCCCCTCCCCTCGACCGGTGTGTGCTCGGCGTCGGCCGGATCGGAGACGGTTGGGTGTGGCTGGAGGGGCCATCCATGTGGTCCCTGTCCGCGGTCACCGCATTCGTGGCGGTGTACGGCCACCTCGGAGACGCGACGGTGCCGCCTGGTTGGGTGCCCCTCGACACCCCCGGAGCGCCCCTGGTGGCTTGGCGCCGGTCCGACTTGGACCTCCCCCCCGACCTCGACGGAGCCTGGCGCCTCCTGCGTCAGCGGCTCGTGCGCCTCCTGGACGAGGAAGAGGGCTGGGGCAACCATGTCCGTCCCCACTGCCCGCCGGCACATCTGGAGGGCCTCGCCAGCCTCGCGCGGGCGAAGTTGACCCCCCCCACCGTCGCCCCGAAGACCCTGGACGAGGCTCGGACGCTGCAGTCCAGAGGACGGGACGTCGCCTTGGCCGACGCGGGCCTGGGGACCGGCGAGGAGCAGTGGGTGGTGCAACGCCCCGTCACGTTCGGGGACGTGCATGGCGTGCTCGGGCTGGTGCATCCCTTTCGGCCGGACGCCCACGTCGTGGTCCGCACCCTCCACGACCGTGAAGCCCTCCCCTTCGGCGCCCACGCGCCCCCGGTCCATGGACGCCTGTGGTCCCGCGGAACATGGCCGCCGGACCTCGTCGACCGGGTCCGACTCATCGCCCTGTCCCTCGACGAGGAGCTGCGAACCCTCCTCGACCATCCGGTGCCGGACGCAGCGCAGCAGCGGAGCGTCGAGGCCTACGCCATCGACCGCGTCCTCCGGGCCTCGGCCTCCGGATCCCACGGCGGTCTCGCCGCGGAGCTGGGTCGCCGGATCGAGCTGTTCGACCAAGGGGGCCAGCCGTGGGGATCGCTGGCCCAGTGGCTCACGACCGAACCCCAGCGCCGCCCGCCCCTTCCGATCCCCACGCCCGCGCCCCCGCCCGAGGACCACGTCCTCGACGTCGGTGAGCGACTCGCGGCCGCCGCGGCAGGGGTCGGCGCCCGGGTCGAGCTGCAGCTTGCGCCCAGCAACTCAGGCTTCGTGTGGGTCGATCAGGGCCGGTCTCATGTCGGCCAACTCGTCCTGTCCGTTCGCGACGATCACCCCATCGCCGTGTCCGGCCTCTCCGGACCGGGAAGGGCCCGCGAGGTGTTGCTCTTGGAGCTGGTGCGCATCGCGTGCGCATGGAGTCGCCTCACGGGCACGCCCCTTCCCCTCGGCGTGGCGCAGGCTCGGCTGGTGGCGCAGCGCCTCCGGTGAGCCCGTCGCGCGCCTACTGGACTTCGCAGTACCCGGTCGTCCCTGCTGCCGACATGCAGAGATCCAAGCTCGCCGCCGGGTCCTTGCCCGCGGCCACTGCGAAGGCAAGCCACTCCCGAGACAGGGCCTTGGTCTGGTTGCGCCAGAAGTTGGCCTTGCCCGTGCCCGTGGTGTGGCTGCCCTCGTCGAGCACGGTCTGCTCGGCCACCAACCACAGCTGCTGAGCGGCCACGGCGTTGATGCGATGCAGCGCGTACACCCGATCGACGTGGGTGTCTCCCTCCCACTGGTGGGCGTTGGCCAAGGCCACATTGGACCAGCGAATGGCCTCGGGAATGTGCTCCTCGGTGCGCTGGGCCAGGAAGCGCGCATAGATGTAGGCGAGATCCGCATCGCTGCGGTCGATCTCGTCGAGATGCCGCTGGACCGCCGCCTCCCACCGGTCCATGTCCCGCTTCGTCCAGGCGTCGGCCATGAGGACCCTGCTGACCTTGTTCTTCGAGGTCAGGCGCTCAGCCCGCCTGAGGAGGAGCTCGAGGCACAACACCTGCTCATCGGTCAGGCGTCCGATCAGGGCCCGAGGCTCGAGCCGTCGGATGTCGTCGCAGATCACCTCCGACGTGCCCCGCTCCAGCGCATCGAGCTTGGAGAAACGCTCCTTGTCGCCACCGAAGTCGAGGTCGAGCCACTCGGTCTGCATGGGGTCTTCCTGAGGCCCGTCGTCCACCGCGACCGTCGACGGCGCCGGCTCCCCCCGCCGCTTGGCGCGGCGTGCCTCGCGGGCATCGCGGTTCGCCACCCGCTCCCGTTCCTTGGCGAGGGCAGCCTCCGCCCGGGCCCGCGACGCCGCCAGCGCATCTTCGGCTTCCTGGCGCGCCTGCTCCCGACGCTGGAGCTCGTCGGGATCGATGGTGACCGTCTGGGTCGGGTCCAGGTCGGGATCCGGAGGGGTGTAGCTCCGGAGCAGCACCGGGGGTTCGCCCACCTTCGCGAGGGTGGAGGTCGGGAACACGACGCCGTCCTGCCAGAAGCTCGCGAGCACCGTCATGTTCCGGTCGACGTGCTGCAGGAAGTGGGGCGCGTCGGGGGTCGTCGTCGGCTCGATGACGAGCGTGCCGTCGAGCAATACCCCGCCACCCTTCGGCGGCGTGAGCACGCCATCCACGGTCAGCGGCTCTTCCATCAGCACGAAGCCGAGCTGGTCCCGCACCGGGTGATCCGGCGTGACCGACGGCGGCCAGGCCATGTCGGGCTCGACGCCGGCCAGCTGGGCCCAGTAGCCCATCTCCATCTCATCCTGGTCGAAGAACGCCGACATGGAGCGCTGCCTCGCGTAGCGGACCAGGTGGCGGGGGTGCACGCGATCCTCCAGGCAGGACATGTCGGTGTGCATCGCCTTCAAGACCACCCTCGCGTTCTCGGCATCGAAGGCTTCGAAGGACGCATCCACGAGGTTCATCCCCTCGATCATCCGGTTGATGTCGAAGGACGCATCGCACGGGGCGTCTTGGGCGAAGGCGGTGCCGACGAAGGCGAGCAGCAGCGTCATGAGGGGGGCTCCACGGGGTGCGGGTCGACGGACATCGACCCGGGCATGCTAACCGGAGCCCAGGCACTTATGAGCGGGCCCTACATGGAGGCACAATGCGACTTGGGATCATCGGTGGAGGCCAGCTGGGAGCCATGCTTGCCGAAGCGGCCCACCCGCTGGGCGTGGCCACCCGCATTCTCGACCCAGAACCGGCCGTATGCACCGCAAGAGCAGCCGAGGTCGTGTACGCAGAGCACGACGACCCCAAGGCGCTCTCGGGGCTGACGGACTGGGCCCAGGCGCTCACGTACGAGTTCGAGAACGTTCCCCTCGAGGCCGTGCAGGGCCGGCCCGGCGTGTGGCCGCCCCCCGAGGCACTGCGCATTGCGCAGGATCGGCTTCACGAGAAGGACTTCTTCACCGAACACGGCGTGGACACCGCGCCGTTCGCCCAAGTGAGCCGCGTGCAGGACGTGCAGGAGGCGCTCGCCAAGGTCGGCACCCCCGCCCTCCTGAAGACCCGGCGTCTCGGCTACGACGGCAAAGGGCAGGCCCTCGTGCACACCGCGGAAGAGGGACGACAGGCCTTCGAGGAGCTCGGCGGCGTGCCATGCATTCTCGAGGGGCTCGTCGACTTCCGACGCGAGCTCTCGGTGATCGCCGTGCGTTCGGCGGATGGCGACGTGCGGGTCTACCCCGTGGCCGAGAACCACCACGAAGGTGGGATTCTCCGCTGGTCGATCACCCCCGCCCCCGACCTGAAGGACCGTCAGGCAGAGGCCGAGTCCATTGTCGTCCGGCTCCTCGAAGCCCTCGAGTACGTCGGCGTTCTCACGGTCGAGCTCTTCGACGTGGACGGGCCGCTGCTCGCCAACGAGATGGCCCCGCGGGTGCACAACTCCGGCCACCAGACCATCGAAGGCGCCGTGACCAGCCAGTTCGAGAACCACGTCCGGGCCGTGCTGGGTCTGCCTCTGGGCAGCGTCGAGGTCCTGCAGCCGGTCGGCATGATCAATCTGATCGGTCGGGAGCCCCCCCTCGAGGCCCTGTTGGCCATCGATGGCGTGTCCGTGCACCGGTACGTCAAGGAGCCGCGCCCCGGCCGCAAGCTCGGCCACGTGACGGTTCAAGGCGCCGACCGGGTCACGGTCGAGCACCGCCTCGAGCAAGTGCAGGCCTTGGTGCGAGAGCACTCGTAGCGCTCTCGCTAGGGACTTGGCCATCGGTCGCCGCACCCGTCGGGGGAGGCAGAGGACCCGAGGAGCCGGCCCCACCGACCCGTCGGCAACCAGGTCCGCCGGTGGCGGCGGATTGGGGTAGGCTGGCCGGAGCAGGAGGTAACGGTGCGCACGAGCAGGACCCGCTGGAGCACGAGGGCCATGGCCATGTTCGGCGTCTTGGCATGGTCCCCGCTGGCCCAAGCCCAAGACCTCGTGCTGGATGTCGACGAAGGCAAGGCGTCCAAGCTCGGCATCGACGTGGCGCCCCTGGAGCAAGAGCTCGAGGCCCAGGCCGCTGAGGCCCTGAACCTCGGCGACCCTCAGGCGTTCATCGACAGCATGGCCAACGCCTCGGGCATCGCCTCCAAGGGCATGGGCGTCGACTACGCCAGCAACATCAAGACCTTCGTGATCGGTGCGGGCTTCGGCTCGGCCGCGCACTCCTCGGGCTTTCGCTTCAACCGAAGCGACGAGTACCTGCCGCCTGGAGGCTTCGCCTTCATGATCTCGGCGATGGTGGGCGTGAACCTCGGCCTGCTCGACGGCGGCGCCGACACCTTCCTCGACCGAGTGCGCATCTACGCGAACGGCATGTCCATCGCCATGCCCGGGGACCGAGAGTTCGGCGGCGAGATGTACAACGTAGGCGTGCACGCTCAGGTGAAGATCGTGCCAGAGATGGGCAACAAAGTGGTCGAGTGGGGCGGATTCGACCTCACGAGCGGTTGGGAGCGCGCGCAGTACCGCCTAGAGCTCACTCAGGCCGTGCCCATCGCGGCCCCACTCCAGGGCAACGTCGAGGCCACATGGACTGCGGACGGCGTGTACGACATCGTGTCCACGACCGACGCCATCCCCGTGGAGCTCTCCACCAACGTCCGGCTGGCCGTCATCACGGTGTTTCTGGGGGGCGGGGTCGACGTGAACACCTCGAAGGCCACGAGCGAAGCGTCCCTGACGGGGCCCATCGATGCCACCGCTGGCGGGCGGACGGAACGCCTCGGCACCGCCACCCTCACGGTGGGCTACGACGGTGTCGGCGACCCGGTCGTACCTCGCGGGTTCGGAGGGGTGCAGATCAACCTGGCCCTCTTCAAGATCTACGGACAGCTCAACGCCGGTGCCAACGGCTCAGTCGGGGGCCATCTCGGCGCCCGGGTGGCCATGTAGCATGGGCTGGTCGCGTCCCCCTGCCGAGGTCGCCGCCTACGGCGCGGCCATCGCATTGGTCCTTGGCTCGCAGTACCTGCTGTGGCCTTGGGCCATCGAGGACTCGGCGATCAGCATCGCCTACGCCCGCAACATCGCAGAGGGACTGGGGCCGGTGTCGTTCCCCGGAGGCCACGCCACCGAGGGCTACTCCAACCCTCTCTGGGTCGCCCTGATGATTCCGTTCCTGTGGATGGGGGTGGAGCCGTTCCCCATGGTCCGAGTCCTCGGGCTCACGCTGTCGATCGGAGGCGTATTCGCCACGGCCGCCGCCGCGCGACCGACCCTCGGCCACCGCGGAGCGGCGCTGGCCGCCATCGCCTTCGCCGCGTACGCCCCGATGAACATCTGGGCGCAGTCCGGGCTCGAGAACGCTCTGCACGCACTGCTCTTCGCCCTCGGGGTGTGGCGCCTTCAAGTGGATGGGGACCGACCGTGGGCCGCCCTGTGCTTCCTCGGCCTCACCCTGACCCGCCCGGAGGCGGGAGCGGTGGCGGCCCTCGCCTTCTGTGCCTCGGTGCTCTTCGCCGTTCCCACCGGACAGGCCCGGGCCCGGGCCCGGGGGTGGGTGGTCTGGGCCCTCGTCCCGCTCATCGGCTACCACCTGCTCCGGTACTTCACCTTTGCGGCTGAATTTCCATCCCCCGTCTACGCGAAAGTCAACGACGTGGCGCTGTGGTCCGACTTCACCGCGAAGACGTGGAGGTACCTGCGGAGCTTCGCCGTCCAAGCAGGGTTCGCGGCCTGGCTGCCGGTGGTATTCCTGGCCCTCGCCGGCCCGAGCGACGGTCGGCTGGCGCGGGTCACCCGTCCCGTCGCGGCCACCCTGGGTCTCCTGCTCGCCGCGGGCTTCGTGGCCCGGGTTGTCGGCGTCCTGCCTGACGATCTGGCCGTCCTGGCCACCTTGGCGGGGGCCATCACCGCCTGCACCCTTGGGTTCGCTCAAGGCGGCATCCGCGCGACGATGACCAGCTTTGCTGCGTTCTACCTCTGCTTCAGCCTCTTCACGGGAGGAGACTGGATGAAGGGATGGCGTTGGTTCAGTCTCATCTCCGTGCCGGTGGCCTTCGGGCTCGCCGCCTTCCTGGAAGACACCTGGCGTCGGCTGCCGGTCCGGGTGGCTCCATGGGTGGTCGGCGTGGTCCTCGCCGCTTTCGTCGGTCAACAGGCCACCGTCGTCATGTGGGTGTCCGATGCGCCGGGGGTGTCGCCCTGGAGCATCAACCGCAGGGTCAACCACTACGTCGCCATGATCCGTACGCTCCAGCTGCGTCGACGTCCCCTGGTCGCGGACCAGGACATGGGCGCGAACTTGCTCTGGGGCGCGAGGCACTACGACGTTCGCGACGTGAAGGGTCTGACCGACCTGCCCCTGGCCCTGCACCGTCCCCGCGTCGCCGCCATCGACTCCCTCCTCGCCGAGGACGTGTTCGAGAAGCCCACCTTCGTGCACCTGCACGTGGAGACGAAGCGGAGCCTGCAGCGCCGCCGCTGGTTCCAGGCGGAGTACGTCGAAGTCCCCGGCTACTCCGTGGGCAGCGAAGGCTTCCATGTCGCTCAGTACGTGCGTCGGGACGTCGTCATGGGCGGCGAGTGGAAGGGCAAGCGTCGCTACGTGCACTTCGCCGGTCTCGATGTGGTGGGCTGGCAGACCCGCGCGCCGGAGGTGTCCGCGGGGGCCGGCCTCTTCTTCGAGGTCGCCGTGACCCTCACCGAGCCCGCCAGAGGGGCCGTCGACCTGTTGCTGACCGCCCGGGGCCCCGACGGCGCCATGGCCAGCTGGTCGCTCCCCATGGGCCACAACCTCTACCCCGCCACAGAGTGGGCCCCGGGGGAGCTCTTCGTGGGCCGCTACCCCCTCCGACTGCCCAAGGACCTTCCAGAAGGCTCCTACGACCTGTCGATCGCCGTCCTCCATGCCGGAGAGGTTCAATTCCCGACGGCGGGCACTCCAGCCATCGGTCCGGGCCGCGCCGACGTTCGTCTCGGCAGCGGCATGCGGATCGTGTCCACCACCGAGATGCGAGCCGAAGCGGACGCCGACCTGGAGACCCTCGAGCAGAAGGCCAAGAAACGTGCCTGTTTCTCGGCGGAGACCGCCTGGGAGGATGCCCTCGCCCACCGGATCCGGTCCAAGGACTGGCAGGCGACCCGCGGGCCCCATGCCCGCATGCGCATCGCCGAGTGCTGGGCGAACCGCGGAGGCAAGAAGTCGGAGCGGCTCCGCCACACGGAGCCCGACATGCCGGACGGCGAAGACGGCACCCCCGACGACTACCTAGAGACGGCCGCTTGGGAGATCCAGCGGGGGCGAACTTGGGACCCGACGTCCGAGCGCATCTTGATCAACGGGCGCCGCGTGGCCAACCAACTCGAGGCTCGCTCACGCACCCTCGCCGCCGCCGGCCAGGACCGCCGGGCCTTCGAGGCTTTGGCGCTGGCCGCCCGTGTCGACCCGTCGCGCCCCTTCCTCCAGCGGCGTGTGGAGCGGTGGCGGGCACGACGTCTGCAGCTGGAAGATCGCCTCGGACCGCTGCCCCCCTGACGAGGGACGGGGTATGCTCCGCACCATGTGGACGGTCCTCGCCCTGACTGCGTTCCTCGGCTGCGTCGAGGAGCCCCAGCCCCTGCCGGCACCTGCGGCCCCTGCTCGGCCGGCGCCGTCGTCGGGGTTCGAGCCTCCGAGCACCCAACGGCCCGATCGGGTCCAGAGGGTCGAGACCGAGGAGGTGGCCCCCGAGGTTGCGGTCGCAGCCGTCGATCCCGCCCCGTCGGCCCGAGCGCCGGGGTCGCCCGTGCCCATCGCCGCGCCCGACCCGCCGGCTCCGGTCGCGGCACCCGCTCCAGCTCCCGTCGCGGCACCCGCTCCAGCTCCCGTCGCGGCACCCGCTCCAGCTCCCGTCGCGGCACCCGCTCCAGCTCCGGTCCCGGCACCCGCCCCAGCTCCGGTCCCGGCACCCGCCCCAGCTCCGGTCCCGGCACCCGCCCCAGCTCCGGTCCCGGCGCCCACCCCAGCGCCCGTCGCGGCCCCGGCACCGGCACCCGTCACAGCTCCCTCGCCGGCGCCTGCACCCAAGGCGGCTCCTGAGCCAGCCGTGGCGGTGGCCGACGTGACCCTCAGCGACGACGACCCCACCTTGGGCATGGGCACCTGCACCCCAGAAGAAGTCGAGGGCCCCGCCAACAAAGGGGAGCTCAGCGCCATGCAGCGAGGCTGCATCGAGCTCGCCCTCCCCAAATCCGATCCGGCCACCCTCGATCGGCTGTCCCTCGCGTTGGTGGCCAACGCGTTGGCCCAAGGCGACACCGCCACCTGGTCCGACCTGGTCGTGCGTCACCTCTCCGAGATCGACCCCACCAACCCGTCGCTGGCCTACCGCCTCGCGCTGTTCCGCTACGAGCGTGGCAACGCCGACGAGGCCTACCGCTACGCGGACCAGGCCCTCGCCAACCGGGCCCAGTGGAGCCTCGGCGACTACGCAGAGAAGACGTACGCCGCACACAAGCTTCGCGCCGCGTCCGCGCAGGCCCAGTGGAAGGCCGTCGAAGTCCGCCGTGCCGACGGCGCGGCCGACACCTCGGATGCGCGACGCGCCAAGGACAAGACCGGCCTCGCCGCGAGGGCCTGGCACGCGTACGCCACTGAGTCGGGCCTCGACGCCATGCAAGCAGCCACCCTGTGCCGTCTGGCTGAGATCGACTGCTGAACAACTGCCCATCCGTCCTTGGAGGCCCTTCGATGCGCACCCCGATCTACTGGACGACGGTGACGTTCCTCATGGCCCTCGGCTGCAGTGGTTTGATGGGCTACGGCGAAGAGATCGCATCGGCCGACGTGCAGAGTGGGGAGCGCTTCAAGCTCGACTACACCCCGACGACCGACGCACCGCACCAGCTGTGGATCGACACCAAGCTCTCCTGGACGGGGAGCGAGGGCCACATCAAGGGCAAGCTCAAGGTGGGCAAGGGCGAGCTGATGGACGTCGACTTCGACCACGACGAGGCCCCCATGGGCGGTGGTCGCGTCACCTTGAACACCGTGGAGACCACCAGGGGAATGTCGGGCACGGTCTGGGTGATGGAACTACCGGCGTCTGCGGCCGGCGAATCGGTCACTGTCCAGGGCAAATGGACGGGCGACAAGGGCACCACCATCGAGAAGCTCCGCTTCGTCGTGACCGACTGACGGTCCCGGTCGGTTAGAGCGGACCACGCGGAGGCATCGTGACCCATCCCCCCCACCGTCCGACCCGACGCCAGCTCCTCGGTGGCCTGCTCGCCGTGATCCCGGTGGCCATGGGACTCATGCCGATCCCGGCCCACGCCGAGCGGCCGCAGATCGTCGCCGTCACCGTCACCGACTCCGAGGGCAAGCCGATCCCCAATGCGTGGGTTCGCATCCCGAACACCGAGGGACGGCGCACCGTCGACCCCTCCACCGGGCTGTGGGAAGCGTCCATGCTGTACGGCTACGACGGCGAGCCCCTCGTGTTCACCCGAGGCATGGTGCTGGAGATCAGCGTCTCCGCCCCGGGCTACCTCACGCGGAGCATCGAGTTCGAGGTCCGTGCGCGGCGCAACGAGCTGCCGATCACGCTCGAGACGATGCCCGAGCAGCAGATTCTGCCCGACGGCCTCGAGACCGACGAAGACGCCTTGCTGGAGTGGTTCCGCTCAGAGTAGCGGGCCGGTCAGGTGCCGTCGGGGAGCGGCGTGTCGAGCACCCGCTGTGTCTGCGCGGCGCGGTACCCGTCGAGCGCCTTGGCCACCGCCGGGTTCTCCGCGGCCAGGAGCGCTCCGGCGAACAAGGCAGCGTTCACCGCACCGGCCTTGCCGATGGCGAACGTCGCGACCGGCACCCCCGCCGGCATCTGCACGATGGACAACAGCGAGTCCATGCCCGACAGCGCCTTGCTCTGGACCGGGACGCCGAGGACGGGCACCGGCGTCTTGGCGGCCAGCATGCCAGGAAGGTGCGCAGCACCCCCAGCGCCGGCGATGATCACCCGCAATCCACGACCCCGGGCTTCGTCCGCATAGCGAAACAAGAGATCCGGGGTGCGGTGAGCACTCACCACCTGCGCCTCGAAGGGGATGCCAAGAGCCTCGAGCGCCTCAGCGGCGTGGGCCATGGTGGGCCAGTCCGAAGTGCTGCCCATGACGATGCCGACCTGTACCTTCATGGCGGAAGCCTACCACCGAGAATGACCCTGTGGCACGCCCGCTGAGGGGCTTTCGCGGCTATGGTCCTTCCGTGCTGTGCTTGCTGCTCACCCTCGCCTTCGCTCAGGAACGCGCCGACCGTGCGGGACGTTGGTACCCGGCTCGCCCGGCCCTCTCCCACCCGGCCCCAGCGGACGTCCAGCAGCTGCAGGCCCTCGGCTACCTGGGGGCCTACGAGGCCCCCACGGGCACGACCGGCACCTGGGCATCCGGCGAGGAGGTTCCTGGCTACGTGCTGCTGAGCAGCGGGCATCGGCCCGAGGCTCGCATCGTGGACCGCGGCGGCCACGTACACCACCGCTGGGCCCTCCCCTTCGCGGCGTCCTTTCCTCAGTCCAGCCCCGCAGCACAGGGCCACGTCTCGGCGAACAGCTGGCGGGCCGTGGAGCCCCTCCCGAACGGAGGTCTGCTGGCGGTGCACGAGGGCCTCGGCGTCGTGGCGCTGGACGCCGACAGCAGCCGGTTGTGGTCGTACCTCGACGGCGCCCACCACGAAGTCTTCGTCGACGACGACGGCAGCGTGTGGAGCCTCACCCGCTCAGTCCAGCGTCGGGGCCACACCCCCGTCCTCGAGGACCACCTCACCCACCGCGCCGCCGACGGTCGTCTCCTCGACACCCACGACCTGCTGGCGGCCCTCGAGGCGTCCCCATGGGCCTCCTGGATCGACCCCGCCGTGGAGGGGGTGCCCGGCGACTGGCTCCACACCAACAGCGTGCACCGTCTGAAGGGGCCGGCCTACCACCCGAGCTTCGAGGCCGGTCGCTTCCTTCTCTCCATGCGCCACCTCGACGCGCTGTTGGTCTACGACGCGACCGAGCGAAGGATGGTGTGGGCAAGCCGTGGGGTGTGGGCCCGCCAGCACGACGCCCAACAGGGCCCGTCGGGACGCCTGTGGCTCTTCGACAACCGCGGCGCCGGCAAGGGACACAGCCAGGTCCTCGCCCTGGACCCCGCGCAGCCCGCCCGAGTGGTCTGGCGATGGGGCGCCGAAGAGGGCTTGCACTCGCAGGTTCTCGGTGCGGTGCAGGAGCTCCCCGGGGGGCACGTCTTGGTCACCGAGTCGACCGCGGGGCGCTGCCTCGAGGTGACCCCCGACGGACGGGTCGTGTGGACCTACACCCATCCCGAGACCGTGGCTGGGCCGAAGGGGCCACTGATGGCCGCCGTGTTCTCGTGCCGATGGCTGCCACCGGACCACGCCACGATCCAGGCGCTGAGCCTGCCGGGTCAGGCACCGGCGACCACGAAACCCTTGTAGGCGTCGACGAACCCGACCTCCCCCAACCACGCCGCCCACGGATGCTCCCGCGTCGACGCACCATCGATGCGCTGGATCTCGATGCGGGAGGGTCGCGAATGAGCGTCGACCCACCCCTTCACGGCTGCCTGCGCACGAGTGGCCTCGGGCTTGCCGAGGACCGCCCAGCTCTTGCCCCCCTTCTCCACGTACAGGATGGCCTCTCCACCCATGAGGACGACCTCGGCCCCAAGAGCCCGCTTGGGCTTACCCTCGCTCGCGGGCCAAGGGAGCACGGCACCGTATGGGTTCGCAGGATCGGTCGCTGGCAGAACCACGACCTCATCTTCTCCACGGTCCCGGTGGCTCCGCAGCCGATCGACGGCACCGGGCAGCGCAAACTGCGCGCCGTCCATCCCATCGACGAACCAGCCGCGGCGTACCTTCCCGCCGTCCTCCATGCTGCGCAAGACCGGGTAGACCGACGAGAACCCGCCACGCAGACCCTCAGCACGAGCCGCCGCGCCGCTGGCTACGCCGTAGCGCTCCAGCAACAGCGACGCGCGACCGACGGCCCGCTCGGTGTCGTTGGCTGGCACCATCAACAGTTCCGAGACGGCCGACCAGCGACCGCCCGCCCCGGGCACCATGCCGCGCCCCTTTCGACGGGCACCCAGCTGTCGAAGCGGCTGAAACGTGTCGTTGGTGACCAGGCCAGCCCATGCGAGGTCCCACAGCGCCGAGACCACGTCGCCGACCTTGGCCAGGCCACCGCCCGTGGCTGCACCGGCTGCGGCGCACAGGGAGGTGACGAAGCCCGCGCCCCGCTGCTCGAGGTGCTCGAGCAACACCTTTCGCAAGGCGCCCTCGACGCCTTCGAAGAACCCCTCTGGCGCCTCGGGAGCGTCGAGGAGCAAGTGCACCCGGTCGCGGCGGAACAAGGCGACGCGACCATCTCGCACCCCGACCGACCCGCGACCAATCCACACGACCTCCCCCATGGCACCGGACTGATCGAGCTGGTCCGGCCGGTACCCCTTCACCCGCCGAGCGAGGACCTGGTCGAGCTGGCTCACCGGCAGCGCGACGCCCTGCAGCTGGTCGAGAACCTCCGGGAGGCCCAGGCTCGGCTTCCCCGACACCCCCTGCCACGCCAGCACGAAGCGAGCGAACACCGGGGCCTCGACCGGGGCGACCTCGTTGCGGAGCTTCGCGAGGGTGCGTTGTCGCAGACGCCGCAGCACCTGGGCATCGCACCATTCGTCGCGCGCCCCGGTCAGCCCTCCGGGGACCACCTTGCCCTCCCCCTCCAGCACCCCCAAGAGCGAACCGACTGCAGAGATGCCCAACCCCCAGCGCCGCGCCACCTCCCGCGCATCGAACGGCCCGTGGGTGCGTGCCCACCTGGCCAGCAGCCGCTCGACCGCCATGACCTGCGGCTCCAAGAAGGCGTCGGGCAGCCCAGAGGGGAGCACGACCCCGAGCCCGTCGCGGTACAGCGCCACATCCTCGACAGCCACATAGCGGACGACGCCTCCGACGCGAACCGGCACCGCACGGCGGGCGAGCTCCAGCTCCTCGAGCCAACCCGAGACATCGCCGTCGGCACGGAGGTGGAGCTCGTCCTCCGAGAGCTCCCCCAGCCGCCGCAGCAGGTCCTGCAGGGCGTCTGCCGAGCGCACCCGGCGCGCCGGATCCGTTCGCTGGAGCTCGGCCTCGAGCTCAGCGGCGACGGTCGGGTCGAGGAGCTCCCGCAGTTCCTCCTGGCCCAGCAGATCCCGCAGGAGCTCCCGGTCGAGGGTGAGGGCCTGGGCCTTGCGCTCCGCGAGGGGCACATCACCCTCGTACATGAAGGCCGCGACGTAGGCGAACACCAGGTTCCGGGCGAACGGAGACGGCCGACGGGTCTCGACGTAGCGAACCGTGATGCGCCGGTCTCGCACGGCCGTGAGCAGCTCCACGAGCGCCGGCAGGTCGAACACCTCCTGCAGACACTCTCGATAGGTCTCCAGCACAATGGGAAAGGCCGGGTAGCTCATCGCCACCGACTGAAGCGATTGGGCCTTCAGCCGCTGCTGCCAAAGGGGGGAGCGCCCACGAGGGCGTCGCTTCGGCAACAGCAGCGCCCGAGCCGCGTTCTCTCGAAAGTGGCTCGAGAACAAGGCAGAGCCCGCCAGCTGACCGGTCACCAGCTCCTCCACCTCCTCCGGGTCGGGGAACAGGGCCTCGAGGGGCGGTAGGTCATCGACGTCAGGGAAACGGAGGCAGATGCCGTCGTCGGTCCAGAGGGCCTGGGCATCGTGGCCTGACGCCTCGCCATAGCGGGCCTCCAGGGCCAGTCCCCACGGGGCCATCACCTTGGAACCCAGCGGGGACAAGATGCACACCCGCCAGTCGCCGAGCTCGTCCCGGAAGTACTCCACGACGATCTGGCGGTCGGTGGGCACCGCACCGGCCGCCTCCACCTGCTCCTCGACGTAGGCGCGGAGGTTGGTGACGGCGTTGTCGTCGAGGTGCTCCTGGGGGATCTCCCCTTCCTGGACCTTCCGGAGAAACGCTCCGATGGAGCGCCCCAGCTCCACGGGACGCCCCGGACGCTGCCCGCGCCAGAACGGCAACCGCCCCGGCTCGCCAGGGGCAGGAGAGACCACGACCCGGTCCCGAAGGATCTCCTCGACGCGCCAGGTGGATGCGCCGAGGATGATGCGGTCGCCCTTGCGGGACTCGTAGACCATCTCCTCGTCGAGTTCCCCCAGGCGCGGACCGTCTCCCACCATGTACACGGTGTAGGAGCCTCGGTCTGCGATGGTCCCACCGTTGAGGACCGCCAGCATGCGGGCTCCCTTTCGGGCGCTGAGCGCATCCGTGGCTCGGTCCCACGTGATGCGCGGCGAGAGCTCGGCGAACTCCTCAGAGGGATAGCGGCCCGAGAGCATGTCGAGGACCGCAGCGAAGGCGGCGTCCGACAGCTCGTGGAACGAGTAGGCTCGACGCACGAGCTGCTGAAGGGCGTCGACCGACCAGTCCTCCATCGACACCGCAGCCACGACCTGCTGCGCCAGCACGTCGAGGCAGTTCCGAGGCACACGGGTGGACTCCACGAGTCCCTGTTCCATGTGTGCGGCCACGACCGATGCCTCCACCAGATCCGACCGGAACTTCGGAAAGATCCGCCCCTCGCTGCGCTGCCCCACCCCGTGTCCGGCGCGCCCCACCCGCTGCAGACCGGACGCCACCGAGCTCGGAGACTCGACCAGCACCACGAGGTCGATGGCGCCCATGTCGATGCCCAGCTCGAGGGAGCTGGTGGCGACGATGGCCGGGAGACGACCGGCCTTGAGTTCCTCCTCCACCACCGCCCGCTGGTGGTGGGAGATCGAGCCATGATGGGCCTTGACCAGCTCCTCTCCTGCGAGCTCGTTCAGACGCTGAGCGAGGCGCTCGCACAAAATCCGGCTGTTGGTGAACACGAGCGTGGACCGGTGGGCGCGGATGAGCTCGAGCAGCTTCGGGTAGATCACCGGCCACATGCCGTGGGCGACCCCCTTCGGCGTGCGAGACGGCGGCGCGTCGGGCTTGGTCTCTTGGAGCGTCCAGCTGGCTGCGGCGTCGACCTGCGGCGCGCCCACTTCCTGCCGCTGGCCCTCTCCTCCAGAGGGCGCCGCGTCCCCGACCAGCACCGGACGCTCCATGTCGGACACGGGGACCACGATCCGAAGGTCGAGATTGGGGGGCTCCGAGGTATCGACGATGGCGACGTCACGGTCTCCACCGAGGTAGCGAGCCACCTCCTCGAGGGGACGCTGGGTGGCGGACAGTCCGATCCGCTGGGGCTCGGCGCCCTCCTGGATGGCAGACAGGCGCTCCAACGACAACGCGAGGTGCACGCCTCTCTTGGTGGCCGCCATCACGTGGATCTCGTCGACGATCACGGTGTGCACGTGGCGGAGCGTGTCGCGAGCGGCCGACCCCAGGAGCAAGTAGAGCGACTCTGGAGTGGTGACGAGCACGTCGCCCGGCTTGCGCGCCATGGCCTGACGCTCCCGCTGGGGCGTGTCGCCAGTGCGCACGTCGACCCGAACGGGCCGAAGCGAGATGCCGGCGCGACTCGCAGCATTGGCGATGCCCACGAGAGGGGCGCGCAGGTTCCGCTCGATGTCGACCACCAGGGCCTTCAGCGGGGACACGTACACGACCGCGTAGCCCTCGCCAGACGCCTTCCCTTCGGGCAGCAGGGGCCTGCGGGCCAGCCGATCGAGACTGGCTAGGAAGGCCGCGAGGGTCTTGCCTGACCCGGTGGGGGCCAAGAGGAGCGCGTGCTCCCCCGCCGCGATGCGAGGCCAGCCATGCCGCTGCACCTCGGTCGGACCGGGGAACGCAGACTCGAACCACTGCTGAACGGGGGCACAAAACGGAGCGAGGGATTGCATTCCCAGAGCGTATCGGGCGGCTCGGCCAGGAAGTGACCGGCGATCCGTCGTCCTCAGCCGCCCCACGTCCAGCACACGTGCGGGGCAGGCCACGCGAGACGCCACCGGCTGGGGGGCGCGACGCAGGGGTGCCGTCGAGGGCTAGGATCCGCGGAAGATTGCCCCGGTTTCACTTCGGTTTCTTCAAGGCGGTCAAATTCTGTCCCCCCACTCCTGTAAGCTTTTCTCATAGGGAGGAGCCCGTCCCGCAGCACCTCGTGTGCTGTTGCCCCCGGAAACGGAGGCCGGTCGTCCATTCACATGCCGGGAAGCAGTGTAGGAACGCAGCAGAGCAGGTCATCGTGGTCGTCGGAGTGCGTCGAGTGGGCGAATGCCCCTCATGAACGTCACTGGATGGGCCGATGGCACGGTGACCCCCCGGGGGGGACCCGTTCTCGGGCAAGAGAACGGTCCCGGGGGCGCCCTTGCACAAGGTGCTGCAGGACATGACTAGGTGGGAGAGACTGAAAAAGAGCGTCCGGGAAAGCCCCGGTGGACGACGTCACGGCCCGTAGGCCGTTCCATCAGCGCAACACGAGAGAGACACGCCCCCCAGGAGGAACCGGGGTTCCGGGGGCTGGAATCTGAGCGACCACGTCGCCAGACCCCGAGACGTCCAGCTGGAAGCCGGCAGGCGCCAAGCTCGCGACCGCCTCACGAAGGGGGCGACCCGCAAGATCCGGCAGGGTCCAGCCCTCACCGGACCAGCTGAGGCTCAAGGGACCCACGGGCTCGGCTTCGGGTTCCTCCTCAGCGCGCTCCTCTTCGGGCAGAAGCGTCGGGTCGGGGGCGATGCCGAGGTGGCGAAGGGAACCGCCCGCGATCTCGGCCCAGGCTGGCCCCGCCACGGTGCCGCCGTACCGGGAGCCCACGGTGGGCTCGTCGACGACCACCACGATGGCGAGCTTGGGGTCGCCCGCAGGGATGAAGCCCATCATGGAGCCGATCCGCGCCGCGGAGTAGCGACCGTCCTTCACCTTCTGGGCGGTCCCCGTCTTGGCTGCGACGTGGTAGCCAGGCACGCGAGCACGGGTCGCGGTGCCGCCAGGCTCGGTCACGGTGACCATCATTGCGGCGACCGCGTCGGCCACCGCCTCGCTCACCACACGCTTCGCCACGGCCGGGCGTTGGACGAACTCGGGCACGCCGAAGGCATCCTCGACGCGCTTCACCAGCCGCGGACGCATCCGCGTGCCACCGTTGGCGAGGGCCGCGGTGGCCGAGGCGAGCTGGAGAGGGGTGGACGTCATCCCCTGCCCGAACGCCGTGGTGGCCAGCTCGATGGGCTTGATGCGGTCCGGCTTGCGGAGGAAGCCACGCCGCTCGCCAGGAAGGGGCAGATCCGTGCGCGACCCGAAGCCCCAGTCATGGAGGTAGCCGAGGAAAGACCCTGCCCCCATCCGCATCGCTAGCTTCGCGCTGCAGATGTTGGAGGAGTACTTCAGGACCTCGCCAATGGTGACGATCCCGTGAGGGTGGTCGTCGTGGATGCGGGAGCGGCCCACGGGCCAGCTTCCTCCTTCGCAGTCCATGAACGAGTCGGTGGTCACGACCCCCTGCTCCAGCGCAGACGCGACGAGGAAGGGCTTGACCACGGACCCGGGCTCGATGGCGTCCTGGAGCGCATGGTTGCGGCGAGGGGCCGCATTGTCGGACAGCGCATTGGGGTTGAACGTCGGCACGTTGGCCATGGCGAGCACATCGCCCGTGGGCACATCGATGACGATGGCCGTGGCGCTGATGGGCGCGCTCCGCTCCACCACCCCGGCCAGGGCTCGCTCGGCCACCCGCTGGATCTGCCGGTCGATGGTGAGGTGAACGTTCATGCCGACGTTCTGATCGCCCCACCCCATCGGGTCGTCGACGTTGAGACCATGCCGGTCCCGGCGCCGCTGCAGCAACACCTCGCCCCCACGGAGGTAGTCGTCGAGGGAGGCCTCCAGCCCCTCTTGACCGGTGCCCGACGCGTCCACGAACCCCAGGAGCTGACTCGCGAGTTGCTCCTCGGGGTAGTACCGCCGGCTGCTCCGCTCCGCCCAGAGGGCCCGATGCCCGATGCCCTCCACCTGGGCCGCCACGGCAGGGTGCACCCGCATGGCCAGGCGCTGATAGCGACTGTCTCGCCGCATCTTGTCGGCCAGCTCAGACGCCGGAAGATCGAGCAGGTGAGCGAGCTGTGCGGCGAGCCCAGGAATCTCTTCGGGCTCCAGAATCGCTGGATCCACGACGATGTTCGGCGTGGCGACCGAGGTGGCCAGCCGACGGCCGTTCGTGTCGTACACCTCTCCACGCCGCGCACGCAGGGTGATCTGGTCCCATCGCTGGACACCGGCCGCTCGGACGGTGCGGTCGAGGGGCGACACGCAGAGCTGCACGCCGCGGGCCCCGACCACCACGAGAAGCACCATCAGTGCGGCCGCCACCCAGCGCGCCCGGGTCTCGCCACGCGCCCGCACGAGGTCGAGAGGCTCGACCTCCGGAGCGATGGGAGGCAGCTGGATGCGGTCCGCCATCAGCGAACCCTCACGACGGCGGCATCGGCGCCCATGCCGAGCCGCAGGGCCACCGCCTCGACGTTGGACGCACGACGCCGGGCATCCATCTCCAGACGCAGGCGGTCGTTCAGGATGCGGGCCTCGCGAGACATCCGGGTGTTGCGGTCGAGGTCGGCCCGGAGGGACTGCACCTCGAGGCGAACCTGCACCCAGGCCGCCAGCACGAGGAACAGGGCCACGAGCCAGACGGCGTGACGCCAGAGGGGAAGGAAGCGGCGAGCGCCCAGCTGCCAACGACGGGCAGCTGGGACGAGGAGCTCGGCTGTGGGGAGGGCTAGCGTGCGTTCCACGGCAACCTCGTAGCGGACCGCAGGCGCGACGAGCGCGCCCGCGGGTTGGGGTCGGATGGGGAGGGAGCGAGGGAGGGAGCGACGCGGACGGTGACTTCCCCGATGGGGTTTCCGTACCCGTCGCGGGGGAGGCCGCGCCCGGCGGCGCGGTGGAGGAAGCGCTTGACGATGCGATCCTCGAGGGAGTGGAAGGTGATGAACGCGAGGCGTCCACCGGGTGCGAGGCGCTCCACAGCCTGGGGGAGGACCCGCTCGAGCTGGCCCAGCTCGTCGTTCACAGCGATGCGCAGGGCCTGGAACGTGCGGGTCGCAGGGTGGGTGCGACCCTTTCCACGCCCGAGGACCTGCGCCACGCAGGCCGCGAGCTCCACCGTGTCGCCGAAGGGCTTGTTCAAGAGCAACGCGCGAGCCACGCGACGGGCATGACGTTCCTCGCCATAGTCCCGAAGGATGCGCACCAGCTCCGTCTCGTCGACGCGGTCGAGGAGCTCGGCCGCCGTGAGCTCCGCTGTGGGGTCCATCCGCATGTCGACGGGACCCGCACGGCGGAACGAGAAGCCCCGCTCGGCGTGGTCGAGCTGCGGGGAGGACACGCCGAGGTCCGCGAGCACGCCATCGACATGGTCCAGGCCAAGGTCGTCGAGGACCTGCGAGAGCTTGTCGAAGTCGGCGTGAACCGGCCGGAAGCGGGCTCCGAAGCGGGCGAGGCGCTCCGAGGCGGCGGCCAGGGCAGCGGGGTCGCGGTCGAGGCCGATGACCTCAACATCAGCCGCAGCAAGGATCGCCTCGGTGTGACCGCCGCCGCCCAGCGTGCAGTCGACGAACACCTCACCGTCGGCCGGAGCGAGGGCCGCCACCGTGGCCTCGAGGAGGACCGAAACATGCTCGAACGACTCGGAAGGCTCCTGGCTCACGATGGATCCTTCGGCATGCCGCTGCGTCGTGCCCGTGAAGCGTGGAGCGAGTCCTGGAAGCGCTCCTCCCAGGCCTTCTTGTCCCAGATTTCGATGTGACCGAGCAGCACGTGAACCACACACTCCTTGGACAGTCCTGCGAGCTCCCGAAGCGTGGGAGGCACCCTGAGCCGCCCCTGCCCATCCATCTCCACATCGTTGGCCGTCGACATCATGGAGTGGGCGAAGTCGAGGACCTCCGGAGCGAACGGGTCGCGGTCCATGAGCGGACCCTCCACCTTCTCCTCGTAGTGGTCTGGCGACCAGGCCCAGACGGAGCCCTGAGGCGAGTAGGTCAGCACCAGCTGGGTCTGCTCCATGTCCGCCAGCGCACGGCGGATCGGGGCAGGCAGCGCGAGGCGTCCCTTCGCGTCGATGGAAGCGTGTTGCTGGCATCGGACTCGGATCATTGGATGGGTGGCGCAGACCAGGGATGGGGAAAGGTCCGCGAACCCACTCTACACCACTTTCCCCCACTCGCAACCCCGCCTGACCCACCTTTCTCCCCCCCACGTTCGATCCTCCAAAACCACGAGATTTTCGCTGGATCGTTCCTTTTCGATCGACGACGCCATCCGAGATCCGCGATCGCCACGGCATCCCACGGGCGGCCCCCCGGACCACGGCTCGCCCACTTTCTCCCACCAGGGCCCCGCCCCCAGCGCCACCCGGCCGCCCGCGTTACCGCCGGGCACCATGAGCCCCCCGAACCCACCCATCCGCGTTCTCATCGAGAACCGACGTGCACGGCACGACTTCACCCTCGAGCAGACCTTCGAGGCCGGCATCTCCCTGCTCGGCTCCGAGGTGAAGAGCCTTCGTTCGGGCCAAGCCAACCTTCAGGATGCCTTCGTCCAGCTTCGCGCCGACGGTGCCTGGCTGCTCGGGCTGCACATCAGCATGTACAGCCACTCCACCCAGGAGAACCACGAGCCCCTGCGGAAGCGGCGCCTGCTGCTCCATCAGCACGAGCTGTCCAAGCTCAACAAGGCCGTCAAGCAGAAGGGCATGACCCTTGTGCCCTACCGCATCTACCTGAAGGGCAGCCTCATCAAGGTGGAGATCGCCATCGCCAAGGGCAAGAAGTCCCACGACAAGCGCGAGGCCATGAAGGAGCGAGACGCCAAACGGGAGATCGCCCGAGCAAGGGGCGGACGGACGTGACGCTTCGTGGCTTTGCGGTGCCCACTCCCCATGGATAGACGCCGCCCATGGATGCCCTCAAGGACTACGGTGCTTTCGGACTAGCGGTGTTGCTCGCGGGGGGTGCCGTCTTGGCGCCCGAAGCGTGGCAGCTGCCCCTACTGCTGATCGCTGCGCTCACCGCCAGCGTGGGCTTCGTGCTCCGCAGTGCCCGCTCCGGGATCGGAGCCGGTGCGTTCCTGGCCTTCGGCTGCGCCAGCTATCTGTTCATGCAGAAGCTGCAGACGACCGAAGGGCCCTCGTTGTGCAACATCAACGAGGTGTTCAACTGCGACATCGTCAACAGCTCGGCCGCGTCCGAGCTGTTCGGCGTACCCGTCTCGCTGCTCGGCATGGGCGCGTACCTCGGCATCGGCATCGCGAGTCTCCTCAAGGACACCGCGACCCCCCGCCTGGCGCAGTTCGCGTTCTGGATCAACGTGGTGAACACGCTGTTCTCCGTGTACTTGGGCTACGAGTCCGCGAAGCTGGGCGCGGTGTGCGTCATGTGCCTCACCATGTACGCCAGCCATCTCGTCATGCTCGCCGCCGCCGTGCGGGGGCTCCGCGAGCAGGGTCAGAGCCCCCTCGACGGGATGGGCCAGCTGGTCACCTCCACCAGCACCCTGATTCTCGGTGCATCGTTCGGCATCGTAGTGCTGGTAGGCATGTCGAGCTGGAACACTGCGAGCTCCCGCAAGCCCGGCCTCACCCCACGGCCGTCCCCGACCGCACCCCACGCAGGGCCCGACGCTGCTCCTGCGGGTGCGATCCCTCCCGGAATCGTCTCTACGCCTCGTGGCGCGGTCGCGTTGGCCGGAAACGAGCCCATCTTGGGCAACCCCCAAGCCCCATACATCGTGCTGGAGTTCGCCGACTACGCCTGCCCCCACTGCGCCATGGCCGCCAAAGAGGTCAAGCAGCTGGTGCAGATGTACCCAGAAGTGCAGGTTCGCTTTCGTCCCTTCCCCCTCACGTCTCAGTGCAACCCCTCCATGCAGCGAGACAGCGGCCCCGAGCGCTGCCAGTCGGCCATCTCGGGCAAGTGCGCACAGCGCCAGGGCAAGTTCTGGGACATGTCGAGCTTGATGTTCGCCAACCAGCAGAACCTCAGCGACCCCGACCTGCAGTTCATGGCCGGCCAGATTGGCCTGGATGTGCCGGCATGGGAGCAGTGCATGGGCGAGCCCTCCGTGCGAGCCGAAGTCCAAGCCGACGCCGTGGCTGGCGCCAGGGCTGGACTCATGGGAACGCCCACCTTCTTCTTGAAGGGCGCATACGGCGACCAGTGGGTCGAGGTGCAGGGCGTCGGCGGCATCGCAGCCGTCATCAACGCCCACCAGGCAGGCCAGCCGCTTCCCACCCCCGGCCCGCCTCCCGTCGACGTCCACTGAGATGTGGCGGGAACTACAGCTCCTCGGGGTGCCGCGGGGGCTGATCGACAGCACCTCCGCTCGGCTGTTCGCCCTCGGCACATCTGGCGTGCAAGAGGACCACCTGCCGGGCCAGGCTCCTCCGCCACGTCAGCCCTGGGACACGGGCCCACCGCCACCCGCCCCCCGCCGTGTCCTGCTGCGCGCCTGGTTCGAAGACCCGGACGAGGCCGGCCTCCTGGCGTCCCTGGCCGACATCGATGCCGAGATGTCCTGGGCCGACGTGCCGGACACCGACTGGGAGCAGGCCTTTCGCGACCGCTTCCCACCAGTGCACGTCTCGGAGGGTCTGGTGTTGGCGGCCCCTTGGAACGCTCCCCCCGGCGCCCTCATCATCGAGCCTGGCCAGGGCTTCGGCACCGGGCACCACCCCACCACAGTGCAGGCCCTCCGCCGTTTCGATGCGCTGATGCACGAGCCTGACCATCAGATTGGCTCCGTGCTCGACATAGGCTGTGGCTCCGGGGTTCTCGCGCTCGCCGCCGCACGACTCGGCTGCCGAGCCCACGGGGTGGACGTCGAGCCAGAGGCAGTCCGCGACGCGGCCCGGAACGCGGCCACGAACGGCCTTCCCGCGACCTTCGCGACCACCCCAGTGCACGAGCTCGACGAGCCGGCCGACCTGTTGTTCGGCAACCTCCACGGCGAGCTGCTCGTGGCCCTGGCGCCCGACCTGCTGCGGCTGGGACGCCGCCACTGGATCTTTGCCGGCATCCTCGACGACCGGGAGGCGATGGTCCGAGACGCCTTCCCATCGCTGCGCTTCGTCCACCGCGACGTCGACGGCCGCTGGATCTCGCTCCACGGTGTGAGAGCCTGACGTGCGCCGCTTCCTCCACTACCCCCTGCCAGATGCCGGCGAGCTGCTCCTCGGCGACACGGCCAGTCACCACCTTCTGCACGTCGCGAAGCTTCCTCGCGGCAGCACCCTCGCCCTCTTCGATGGCCATGGCCGTGAAGTCACAGCCGAGCTGATGGACGTGGAAGACGGCCGCGCGAAGGTTCGCCTCCAGGGAGTCGTGGTCGCCGCCCGTCCCGCTCACGCCGTCCATCTGGTCCTCGCCGTGCTGAAAGGGGACGCCATGGCCCACGCCCTGCGCATGGCCACCGAGGCCGGCGTGACCCACGTCTGGCCCGTGGTGAGCGAGCGCACCATCGCCAAAGGCGACCGCGGCGAGCGTTGGCAACGGATCCTACGAAGCGCAGCCCAACAGTGCGGCCGTGCAGACTTGCCTGAGCTGCACGCGGTCCGACCACTCGCGGAGCAGCTCATGAACCTGCCGCCGGGCCTCGCTCGGTTCGTCGCAGCCCCGGGGGGCGGAGCACCATCGTCCATCGATGGCGCCGCGGCAGTCGCCGTCGGACCCGAGGGGGGATGGACCGACGCCGAGCTGACCCGCCTACGGGACCAAGGCTGGGCATCATTGACGCTTGGGCGTTGGGTGCTCCGAGCCGACACCGCCGTCGCGGTCGCCGTGCACACGCTCACCCAGCAAGCAGGCCCCTGAGCAACGAAAGCCGCCCCACGCCTGTGGGACGGCTCTCGACCGTCCGTGCGCCTCGGCCGAAGCCGAGAGCACGGGCCAGAACACCGATCAGTTCGGGTTCAGGCTGTTCTTGAGGCCCTTGCCAGCGCGGAACACGGGGATCCGACGCTCGGGGACCGGCATGACCTCGCCGTTCTTCGGGTTGTGGCCCGTGAACGCGCGACGCTGCGACACGGTGAACGTGCCGAAGTCAGAGATGGTCACCTTCTCGTTGTTCACGAGGGCCTCCTGGATGGCCTCCGTGATGATCTTGATGTAGTTCGCGGCCCGAACCTTCGGGATTCCGGCGCGGGAAGCAAGCACTTCGGTCAGATCGGCCTTGTTCATGGCGTTCTCCTGCAATTGCGCGTCGTTGGGACGCATCCGAGCGGCGTGAAGACCGTCGGGGGGGTTTAGTACAAATTCTCCAACGAGGTCCGGTGCTGCATCCAGTGGAGGAACACCATCATCCCCGTCGTTCGACACACAAGGTGCCGAACTGCCTGTCAGACAATGCCCGTCTGATGGGTTCTTTCTACGACCCCACCCCGAGGTTGGCAACCCTTTCTCGCTGCGGCGAGCGGTCGCAGGCCTCTTTCGACATCCGTAAGATTTGCAGTTGTTGGAGAATTTTCACTTTTACGTTGTTCGCACCCTCGGAGCGCAACAATTCGCTTCATACCGAACAAGCTAAGTTACAAACAGCGCTTTGCGGACAACGGAGGCCTTTAGGGGAAGGGAGCCCGGTTGCTCACCGTCAAGATCAACCAAGACCGATTTGCCACTGAGGACAACCGCATCCAGCTCAACCACCACCGCGGTTGACACTTCTTTGACATTTCCCAAGCGTCCATCGTACAGGTGCGGTGTCGCCAGGATCGTCCTCCAGACCGGAAGATCCGGGATCACCGACAGCTCCACGACGCCGTCATCGAGCACGCCGGGGCCTACCACCATGCCGCCTCCACACCGTCCACCGTTGGCCACGAAGGCCGATGCCAGCTGCCCCTGCCATGCCCCGGTGGTGCCATCCGCCGTGGTCCAGCGGATTCGGACCTCGGGTGCGGAGTAGGCGAACAAAGCCTCCACCGTTGCCTTGGCGAACGTCAGCCGGCCGCCGAGTCGTTTGGTGGACAGGTTGGCCCGGCGCACCACATCTCCGTTGATGCCAAAGCCCAGCACGTTGATGCAGTACCGCGAAGCTCGTCCGCCCTGGTGCTCCTCGAACTCGCAGTGGATCACGTCGCAAGGCCGTGGGGGCGTGTGCGCAATGCGAGCCACCGCGGCCTCGAGCGACGTCGGCGTCCCTAACGTTTTTACGAAATCGCCCCCTGTCCCCGCATGGATCACCCCAAGGGACGCTCGCTCGCCCTCGACGGGAACGCCGTCGGCAAGCAGGCCGTTCACCACGTCGTGCACGGTGCCATCGCCTCCGACTGCCACGAACCGACGGTGCCCTTCCTGGTAGGCGCGACGGGCCACGTCTCGACCGCCACCGGGTCCCTCGGTCTGCCGAAGGTCGACCTGCGCGAAGTGCGCGGCCAGCACCGCACGAATCTCCGGAACCCGCCGCTCGGTCTTGCCCGCGGCGGACCGGGGGTTGACGACGGCGCAGACCGTGTCTTGGTCACGACCCATCGGTCACCTCCTTCAGCCACGCCTCGGCAAACGAAACCACACCGTCCACACCCGAGGCCCGCAAGTGGCTCGCACAGCGAGAGTCCAGTCCCGTTCGCGGTCCATCCCGTAGCGCCCAGTAGGCCCCCATTCGCCGGGCATCGCCCTCGTGTTGAACGGCGAAGGGGGCGCGGCCACCGCAGCACGAGAGGGGCCCATCCGCCGTCCCACAGCCGCAGGGTGGCGGACGCCCCACAAGCTCCCACAGTGGAACCACGTCGACGTCGGCGGCCCGCAACACGGCCTCGACCCCGCCATGGGAGGTGACCACCCGGCGGCCAGCCACTGCCGCGCGAACCGCGTCCAGATGGCCCTGCGCGTGCGCGTGCTCGAGGCTGCCCTCCCCCAGCCGAAGGGGTGCCCTCCAGATGCCGACTGGCTGGCCCACGGCCTCCTGCACCGCCGCTCGGTACCCTTCGCCGAGGGCCTCCTCACGGGGCGTGACCGCCAAGAGTGTGTGGCCAGCGTCCGGCACGGTGAGGGTGGGGGGAGCCGGCGCTGTATGTAGCTCTCGTCGCAACGCGGACAACGCCTCCGGAAGAGGCACGTGCAGGTGGCAGAGGTCCTGGCAGGCGCCGCAGTCCACACAGGACGTCACGGCGCGGCGCACGACCTCCTCGGGCAGGCGCCCTTGTCGCCACGCCAGGACCGCCGAGGCGATCTGGGCGGGGACGGCCGCTTCCCGGGCCGCCCCAGTGGCCACCGGGCACGCCGTGCGGCAGAGCCTGGGACACAGAGAGCAGGTGTCGATCGCGCTCATGACGCCTCCTCGTCGCGCCGGAGCGCACCCTGCTCGCACACGGTGACCACCCGTGGATCCGAAGGATCACACCACCTCATCGGGCCCGAAGGCAGCGGCTGCACTTCGTATGGAACGGACTCGAGTTCGCCACCGAGCCGAGCGGCAGCAACGGCCCCGAGAGCCTCTGCAGCCGGCCCACGGAACCCCACCCTTAGGGCTCCATCTTCGTCCACATGAAGCACCGCGGGTCGGAGGCCTGCCCGCAGCAGCTCTAGGGCCCGGGCCCAAGGGGCGTCGGCCCGAGTCCGGCCGCACCATCGGTGCCCGAGCGGCACAGTGGGGACCGCGGCCACCGCACCCTCTCGGTCGCCGAGCCAGCGCCGCAGATCCGGCCCCGAGGCCGAGCGAGGCCCTCGACCCAACACGCATCGGCGGTCCCCCACCGTCGCGGCGACCTCGGTGTACGGGTGCTGCCAGCGACTGCGATTCCAGCGCTCTGGCCCGAGGGTGTGCTCGAACGGCCACATCAGCTCGACCCCTTGGCCCTCCGCGAGGGCCTGCCGCTCCGCCAGGCTGCTGGCCACGGGGACCCGGAGCATGCCGTCGCTGGCTGCGAGCGGCCAAGCCGCCGGGGCTTCGATGGCGTCCACCGCGACGACGACTCGACCGGGGTTGCACACCTCCTCGGGGTCGAGCTGCGCCGCCAGCTCGTGGAACCCCGCGACCGCGGCCCCCAGCTCGATCGAAGCCGCCTTCGCCTTGAGCTGGCCCACGCCGTGATGGTGGCTCACCGTTCCACCAGCAGCGAGCACGGCTTCCTGAGCGGCGGCCCAGAGCCCATCGTAGACGTCCCGGTCTCCCTTGCCCGCAAACGAGAAGTAGATGCAGGAGCCCTCTGGGTAGGCATGAGACATGTGAGCCATGACCAACGCGTAGGGCCGCACGGCCGCACGCACTGCCTCGTACAGGGCCTCCACCCGACTCCAAGGAGCGGCTACCTCCATGGTGTCCGCGAATCCCCCTCGCTCGAACACCGGCATCAGCTTGAACGACACGGCGTGCCGGGACTTGAACCAGCGCTCCCCTGGCCCTTCACCGAGGTCCTCGCCCCCCGCGTCCGACAGGATCGCCGTCGCCGACGGAAGGCAGGCTTCCACGACGTCGGGCTCCCCCTCGAAGCCGACCACGAGCAGGCAGCCCGATGCCAGCCCATCGAAGATCTCGTTCACCAGGCGCGGAAGGGCGAGCGGGAGCGCCAGCGTCCGTCGACGAACCCCGGGCAGCCTCTCGGCGGCCTCCAGCCAGCGGCGGACGAATCCGTGTTGGCCCCCTTCCTTCTTCGGGCGCGTCTTTCCGCCAATGCGGGTGTCCACAGGGTCGTACAGCCGCACCACACTCGGCCACAGCTCGGCTTGCATCAGCCGCCGCATCGCATCCAGAGCCGAGGCGACGCTGGCGAAGCGGTAGCCTCGGAGCCAGCGTCGGGCCGGAAGCGGCCGCACACGAAGCAAGACCTCCGTGATGACCCCTAGCCGCCCCTCCGAGCCCAGGATCTGGTCGAGCCAGCGGCCATGCTCGCCTCCCTCCCCCCCGACATGGACGACGCCACGCCCTGGAGACACGAACGTGCAACCCAGGACCATGTCCTCGAAGACACCGTACAGAGAGCTGAACTGTCCGGCCCCCCGAGCCGCCGCCCAGCCGCCCACGGTGGAGCACCAGATGCTGCTGGGGGAGTGCCCGAGGGTGTAGCCACGGGCTCGAAGCCAGTCCTCCAGATGCTGTCCATTGACCCCGGCCTCGCAGCGCACGGTCAGCGCGTCATCATCCAGCGGGCCGATCCCCTGCAGCGCCTTGGTGTCCAACGTCACGGCGCCCTCCACCCCTCGGGCGCCTCCCGACACCCCCGACCCCGCGCCGTAGGGCACGACGGGCAGCCCTTGCTCCTGGGCCTCCCTGAGGACCGCGAGCACCTGCTGGGCGTCCACGGGCCACGCCACGCGACCGGGCAGCGGGGAGCTCCTCCCTTGCCACGCATCCAAGGTGCCACCTGGCCACAGGTCTCGGGATGCTGCGAATCGGTCGAGGAGGTCGTCGCTCGTGCGAACGGGCGAAGCAGGGCGAGGCGGACCAGACATGGGCTCCTTCACCGCCACCCCACAAGGCAGCGCCCACGCAGGGTAGCGGGTGAGCGGAAGCGACGAAACCGGGGATCGGGCTCTTCCACTCAATGGGAAGGACCGTGCCGTCGTGGCCGCGATTCGTGGGGCAAGGACGAGGAACGCCCGGCCTGTGAACCAGACCGGGCGTCTCTAGCGGTGCCGGCGCGCCGGCGTCCACAAAGCTTGCGTCTCTGCCAAAACAGAATGCAAGCACCGGGCCAACACCATGAAAATCAGGCATTATGAAGCTTTGTCCGTGGAGAGGACCCACGCACGCCTGAGCCGGTTGCCGCAGCATCTCGAAATCACGACATTCATGTCGTGGTGCCACTGCTCCAGCCCGCGAGCTTCGTGCACTCGAGGCCTCTGACCTTGCCCTCCCCCACACGATGAACAGTCCAACACCGAGAATCGCCAATTCAGGGCAATGAAGACACGCCCAGAGACCCTGACATGAATGTCGTGCCCCCTCCTTGCAGCCCATCGCGGACGGTTTCCGAGCTATGCACACTCATCGGGAGGCACACGTTGCTGCTGGAGCAGGAGGCGCTCGAGGAAGCCCAAGAGGCCGTGCGATTCCACGCCGACGCCCTCGCCTCGGCTCTGACGGAGCGCACGGCCCTCGATGGTCCGTGGGGACTGCTCGCACGGGTGTGGAGAACCCATGCCCACGACGTCGCCCACTGCGATGCGCGCATCGCCTACCACCACCAGCAGCTTCAACAGGCAAAGGCCCGCCTCATCCAGGCCGACAACGCCCACGACCATGCGCCGTCCGATGAGGAGCCGTCGCACCGAGAGAAGCTGGAGGCCGTCGCAGCGCATCTGCTCACCCTCGACCATCCCCTTCGCGACCGGCTGCAGACGGTGGATGCAGAGCTCGCGACCCTCGACGCCGCCCACGCCCTCGATGCCCGGCTCCACCGAACCGGCACGGCCCTGTTGTCGGCCGTGCGCAGCCGCACCGAGCCCACGACCGCAACGGGCCTCACAGCGCTCGTCGCCCGATGGCTGTCCCATGCCGAGGACCCGGATGCCCACCGTAGAGCCTTCGCCTCGGCATGCGACGACGCCGCGATCCCCTTCGAGGGCGGTGCCTCCATGGAGAGTCAAGCCGACCAAGCCGAACACATCCTCGCGGCACTGCGGGACCGAGCTATTGAACATGTTCAAGAGCGACGTGTGCTAGAGTCCGGCAGGGCTCGTGTGCTCGAAGAAGCAAGTGAGATCCTCCCTACTCCCCCGCCTCTCTCCCCCTCATCCCCCGAAGAACCCAACCACGGCACCCACAACCCACCCGTTCCGCCGACCAAAGTTGGTGGTTGATTCCATTTTTGCCGACGGGCGAAGCTGCGCCTTCGCCTTGTCTGCACGAAGGAAACTGGGTAGAAGCCGACGCTGCGCCCACGCCTGGGGCGCCAGGAGGTAGTCGACGTGTACGACCTGATCATCCGCGATGCCACGATCGTTTCCTCCACCGGCCGACAAGTTGCCGACGTCGCCATTCGCGATGGTCGCATTGTCTACGTCGGTCCGCGGCCCCCGCGCCGCGCGAAGGAAGAGATCTCCGCCATGGGCAAGTTCCTTATGCCTGGCGTCATCGACACCGCCGTCCAGTTCGACCCCAACGGCGACCCCACCATCTGGGCACGTGAGTCCCAGGCTGCCGTCACCGGCGGCGTCACGACCGTCATCGGGCTCCCCGGCGGCGACAACCCCGTGGTCGATCGGGCCAGCGCCGAGCGCCGAGGCCTGCGGGCCGAGGGGCAGTCCTGGGTCAACTGGGGCCTGTGGGGCGCCGCCACCGACGACAACCGCGAGGAGCTCGGCAAGGCCGTCGAAGAGCGCCTCATCGTGGGATCGATCGCCTACCTCGACCAGCCCGTCCTCGGGCTGAACGCCAAGCAGTTCCCCGACTGGCTCGACGCTCCTGGCGTGCTCGCCGTCCAACTCGAGGAGCAGAGTTCGACCGCCGACGAAGCCGATCCCGTGCTCACCATCGCGAAGGAGCAGGGGCGGGCCATCCACCTCGTGCACCTCTCCACCGCGGCGGAACTCAACCAGATCGACCCCGTCCACGGCACCCTGCCCGTCACCGCCGGCTGCACCCCTCACCATCTCTTCCTGTCCGAGGAAGACGACGACGACGTCTGCACCCGTCCGCCGGTCCGCCCAGAGCACGACCGGCGAACCCTGTGGACGGCCGTGAAGCGTGGCCGGCTCGACTGCGTGGCCTCCGACCATCACCCCACGACCCGAGACGAGGGCGTGCCCGGCAGCGAGCTGCTGTTCCCCCTGATGTTGTCCGCGGTGAAGTACGGGCGCCTGTCCCTGGAGCTGCTCGTCAGCCTCTGCTCCGAGCGCCCCGCCCGCATCCTCGGGCTCGAGAACAAGGGTCGCATCGAAAAGGGCGCAGACGCCGACCTGGTCCTGTTCAGCGAAGGCGAGGTCGCCCGCGTGCAGTCCTCGCAGTTGATGTCCGGGGCCGGCTGGTCTCCCTACGTGAATCGCGAAGCCGCCCCCAAGCCCGACCTCGTCATCGTCGGCGGCAAGGTCGCCGCGAAGAACGGTCGCCTCGTGGCCCTCGAAGCCAATGGCCGTCGGGTCGAAGGCAGCCTCGAGCCCATCGCCGAGGCCTGAACCGCGAGCCTCGAGCTCGAGGCTCAGCTCACCTGGGCGAGCAGGTCGGACTCGATGGCTTCGGCCAAGACCGACGCCTCCTTCCGCTCTGCCTCGAGGTCTCCCTGAGGGGGTGTGGAAGCCTCGACGTAGATCTTGAGCTTCGGCTCCGTGCCCGAGGGACGCACCAAGGCTCGGTGCCCTCCCACGAGCTCGTACGCGAGCACATTGCTCCGGGGCAAGTCCACTGCCTCCACGCCGGCGGCCGACGTCTTGGTTCCTTCGCGGAGATCGGTCGTCGCGGCCACCTGCGCTCCACCGAGGGTCGTGGGCGGCTGCGCTCGCAGCCGCTCCATCCCCTGGCGGATGGCTTCTGCTCCCTCGACCCCCTGGCGTACCAACGAGCGCTGACGGCCGACGAGGGCGCCATAGCGCCGGTCCATGTCATCCAGCAAGTCGACGAGGGACCGCCCCTGGGCTCGGACCGCAGAGGCCAGATCGGCAGCGATCAGAGCCGCCGACACACCATCCTTGTCCCGCACCAGGCCGCCCACCGAGTACCCGAGAGCCTCTTCGTAGCCGAGCACGAGGGTGCCCCCTTCCTCAGCCAACGCCATGGCCACCCTTGCCAGCCACTTGAAGCCGGTGAGCGTAGCCGCGTACCGAACGCCATGGTGGGCGGCGATCTGTGCCAGTCGCGTGCTCGACACGATGGTGTTGGCGACCCCACGCGGCTCCGCGTAGCGCCCATGGGTGAGCAGCTCCTCCGCCAACAGGTTGCCGATCTCGTTGCCGGTCAACCGACGCCACCCTTCCGCGGTGGGCACCGCGAGCGCCAACCGGTCGGCGTCGGGATCATTGGCGATGACCAGATCGGCCTTCACCTCGTCCGCGAGGGCGAACGCCAGGTCCAGGGCGCCATCCTCTTCGGGGTTCGGGAAAGCGACCGTCGGGAAGCGCCCATCGGGGGCCTCTTGCTCCGCGACGATGTGCACGTCGGGGTAGCCAGCGCGCGAGAGGACCTCCTTGACGAAAGGTGCTCCCACGCCATGAAGCGGGGTGTACACGATCCGCAACGGCGCTGCGCCTGGCCGCACCCTGAGCGCCAGCACGTCCTGTACGTAGGCCTCCACGACCTCCTCGGAGAGCACCTCCCCCTCGTGGCCCCCCGATGGCAGCTCCGTCACCGAAGCCAGCTGCTCCGCGATGCGGGCGTCGTGAGGGGGCACGATCTGCGCGCCATCGCCCCAAAACACCTTGTACCCGTTGTCGTCGGGTGGGTTGTGGGAGGCCGTCACCACCAGCCCGGCCGCTGCGCGCTCCCGCAGGACGGTCCACGCGACCAGGGGCGTCGGCACCACCTCGTCGAAGCGCAGCACTCTGCGCCCCATCGCGGTCAGCACCCGTGCCGCCTGAAGCGCGAAGGCACGAGAGCCCCGTCGGCCGTCGAAGCCGATGATGACGCACCCATCGACCCCATCAGCGTCCAGATGACGCCCCACGGCCGTGGTCACCCGGGCCACCTGGGCCAGGTTCATGCCCGCCGGCCCGGGCCTCAAGGGCCCACGCATGCCTGCAGTCCCGAACGACAACTGCCCCGCGAAGGAGAGGCGCAACTCGGGGAGGTTGTCGGTCTCCAGCCACCCCTGAACCTCGCGCCGATCGGCGTCCGACGGGTCGAGGGCCGACCAGGCCCGCGCCAGCTCTCGAACGTTGGCGTCTCGATGTGCCGCGTCGCTCATTCCTCGTTCTCCTCTTGGATCGGTGCGTCTGCGTCCTTCGGTCCCATCCATGTCCCCGCACGCCGGGCGGCCGCTGCGGACAAGCTGGCCGCGTCGAGCACGTCGGCGTCGCACATGGGCGGCCCGTCGTTGCCCTCCACCAGTGGCTTCCCGAGTGCCGGAAGGGGCAACCCTGCTGCCGCGAAGGCGCCAAGGGTGACCATCACCGTGTCCCACCGAATCCGCGCCTCCGGGGAGACCAACAGGGGCTCGGTGCCATCGATCCCCAACCCCTTCAAGACCGGCGGAAGCTCCACGGTCCAGCTCGCCAGGTCGTCGGGGGTGTTGAGGAACGGCAGCAAGCAGCCCACCGGGCCGCCGAGGGACACCCGGCCATCGAATGCCTCCGTGCGGCCGGCTTCACACGCGGCTGCATCGGCGCCCGTGTACCAATCATCGCAGGAGCGGGGTGCGAGGCAGGTCGACGGCAACCCATCGGTGGGCACGCCAGCGACCACAGGGAGGAAGCGGGCGTTGGCGACCGCCCAGCTCCCCTCCGAGGACTTCTGCAAGGCCAGCGTGATGCGTGGCTGGACCCCTGACCAGGCCAGTGGCCCGTCGCGGCAGGACATCTTCAGCCCAATGGAGCGGTCGACGCCGGCGCGAAGTGGCTCCGCGTCTCCTCCCTCGATGGAGAGGAACACCGGGGCCGTGCCCGCGGTCTTTGCAGAGCCGAAGAGCTTTCGAGCGCGGTACCACGTCAGCGACGGGGGCAGATCGACCCACACCCCAGAGGCCCCCCGAAACGCAGCGACGAGCTGCTCGTCCGACGCGTCGACAGGGTCGATCTCCAAGCTGGCCCAGTCCACGCGGGCGAGTGGAGCGCCGCCGTTCACCGAGGAGACCTCGAACGCGCCATCCCGCACGTGGACCACCACGCCGTCCGGCTTCAGCTCTGCGGGCGTGCGCTCCACCGTCGGAGGCCCACCCCCACATGCTGCCCATATCGCCAGGATCATCATGCCGAGGCCTCCGCTGCGAGGCGCCCGTGCAGCCAGTCCACCCAAGACTGCACGACGTCTGGTCCCTCGGGCTCTTGATGTGCCTCGTGACGCAGCCCCTGGAACATCCGTCGCTCCACAGGGCCGGAGAGCTGCTCCTGCAGCCACGCCGTCTCCCGCGGCGCCACCCGGTGGTCTTCGGTGCCATGGGTGATGAACACCGGGCAGCGCACCTGGTGCACCTCAGATCGAACCCGACGCACGAGCGCGATGCTCCGCATGGCCGTGCCCGCTTGGACCCAGCCCTTGTACGTGTGGGGGTCGGACCGCATCCAAGCCTGGAAGTCCTCGTCCCGTGTGGCCCGTGTGGCGTTGAAGAAGGGGCGGATGGGCAGCCTCGGTGCGACCACGCCCAGCGTCTGGGCCAGCATCAGCATGGGCCGCGACACGTCCGCGGGCATGGCGATCGCTGGCGCCTGCAGCACGGCGCCGGCAAAGGCCGCCGGCTCCCGCTGCAGCGCGCCGAGGGTCACCAGTCCCCCCATCGAACTGCCGATGGCGAACACCGGGCGTCCCGGGACCCGCAGCGCAGCACGGCGCCGGACCACGAGGGCATCTCCGATCAACTGCGAACCAGGGGGAATGGCACCCAGCCTTGGCCCGGTGCGCCCGTGACCGGACTGATCCGGGGCTGCGACCGCGAACCCCGCATCCACGAGGGCCCGAATCACTCGTCCGTAGCGCTCTGAGTGCTCGGAGTAGCCGTGCAGGAGCACCACCGAGGCCACCGGGTCTGAGGGGGCAGCCCACCGCACGAACAGCTCGCCGGTCACCGCCGGCCAGCGCTCTTCGCTCATCATCCACGCCTCCGCATCCACAAGACCATGCTCCATAGCAGGAGCGCGCCGCGGCCACCCATCGCCGTGGCCCCATCGCAGCCGCAGCCACCGGGTCGCGGTGGCGGCGAGGGCGTCAGGGTGCCCACCTCGTCCAGCTCTCCCTCGGGGGTGGGGTCCGAGCCGCTCCCCGTCGGATCGCCGGTGTCCGTGTCGGGCTCGGTCGGGGTGGGCTCTGTGCCTGAAGCGCCGGTGTCCGCCGTGGGGCCCGAGCCAGTGTTCAGGCCACCGTCGCAGTCCACCGTCAAAGTGAAGGCACTCACGGCTCCCTCCCATCCGTCGATCACGACCGTGACCGGCTCCCCCGCAACCGCATCGAACACCAGCGCCTCGTCGCTGCTGTCCGGGCTCGACGACGACGCCACACAGCCGGTGCCATCGCATGCATCCGACGCGAGGGCCACGAGGTCCAGGTCGGCGGAGAGGCCCTCGAGGCGCAGGGCCACGGGCTCGTCGCGGTCGGTCCGCACGGTGAAGCTGCGCTCGGGCCCCGAGTAGACGAAGTCATCGCAGCCGTAGCGCCAGGTCGCCGAGGTGCTCCCCGGGTCGTCGTTTCGCCCCACCACCACGTCGCCACAGCTCAGCTCGGCCTCCGGGACGCACGGCTCGGGCTCGTCGCAGACATCCCCCGGGAGTTCGCCGTACACCCCCTGGTCCGTCCAATAGGTGGGAGGGCCGGAGCACGGGCCGTCGAAGGGATCCTCGGCGACCCCACCCGCGCCGCGCACCTCGAAGTGCAGATGGGGCCCGGTGCTGTAGCCGGAGCTGCCCATCTCCCCGAGCTTGTCGCCGCAGGAGACGTCGTCCCCCACCGCGACGAGCGGCGAGAACTGCTTGAGGTGGCCATACAGGGTGGTCCGCCCATCGGCGTGGGCCAGCTGCACATAGTTGCCGAAGCCGTAGCCCCCGGCGCAGTCCCCCGTGGTGCAACGGTCGAACTCGCCATCGTGCACCACGATCACGGTCCCGGGGGCCGCTGCCGTCACGTCGCGCCCTTCGTCCATTCCGGCGAAGCTGCCGCCCCCGAAGTCCGAGCCGTTGTGTCCCCCGTACGTGATGGTGCCGCAGTCCCAGTCGACGCCACCGTGATCCTTGTAGGCCGTGGGGTACCAATGGGGACGGTCGTCGGGCGACGTGGGGAATGCATAGTCTTGGCCGGAGGCGAGGCCAACCAGCAGCCCGACGAGCATCATGGGGTGGCCCCGCGCAGCTCGGGGACGGACACCCGCACCAGCCCCCCGTCGGGCAACGTCCACACGAGCCCGGTCGGGTCGAAGGCCAAGTCGCCTTCCCGCACAGGGGGCGGCACGAAGCCATCGGGCCGACGGCCGGGGACGTGGACCAGATCCACGTTGGTGACCGGCCAGACCTCGCCGGAAGGAGACACCACATGGACCGCTGGCCATGGGCCCAACGGCGCCACGAAAGCAGCCCATCCGTGATCGGACATCCCCAGCCGGTCCGCGCCGGCAGGCACAGGAACCGTCGCCGGCCCGTCCGCACCAGTGAATCGCAGCGCCGCCCCATCGACGCGCCCGCACCGTGCACCGCTCGGAGCACACGCCGAGCTCGGGGAGGCTGCGCGATCGGTGGCATCGTCGACCTGCGAACGCACGGGGACCGCTCGCTCGGAGCCCGCGTCGGCCTCCAGCGGCACGCCCACCCATCCGAGCAGCAGCGCTGCCCACCTGACTCGACCCGTCGTCATGCCCCACGCTACCACGCCACGCGCTACATCCAGAGCATGCGAAACCCCGATGGACACCCCCTGATCGCGGCCACCCTGGACTGGGTGATGCGCCCCCTCGAGCCACTCCGCGACCGAGTCGTGCCCCTCGCCGCCGGGCGGGTCTTGGAGGTGGGGGTCGGCACCGGCCTGAACCTGCATCGCTACGACCCCGAGCACGTGTCCTCGGTCGACGCCATCGATCCCGACCCTCACATGCTGGCCCGCGCCGAGCCCCGCGCGGCCACCGCCCCCGTGCCGGTTCGACTCCACCGCATCGGCGCCGAGAGCCTTCCCTTCCCCGACGACCACTTCGACACCGTCGTGTGCACCTTCGTGATGTGCACCATCCCCGAGCTCGACGACGCCCTGCTGGAGCTCGCCCGTGTCCTGCACCCCGACGGCCGCCTGCTGTACGTAGAGCACACCCGCGCCGACGGCGCCATCCGCCACGCCCAGCGTGCCCTCCAGCCGATGTGGGGGGTGCTGGCCGGGGGGTGCCAGCTCGAGAGAGACCCCGGGGAGAGCCTCCGGAAGGCCGGCTTCCTGACCGAAGCACCCCACGGCCACGGCCGACATGCCCTCAACCTCACCCCGGTCTGGCGGGGGGAAGCACGCCTCCCCGCGGCGCCGGACGACACGCCGACGGGAGGATAGGTCGCGGCCATGCACCCCTCTTCGACCGACCTCCTCACCGAGTTTCCTTGGCTCGGGCGCCTCGCCGACACGCTCGGCGACGCCACCATCACGGCCGTCTCGCCGTTGGCCGGCGGCGCCTGCCAGGACAACTTCCGCATCGACGGGACCTCGGGCGGCGTTCCCTTTCGCTACGCGCTCCGCAGCGACGCCCGCTCCAGCCTACCTGGCAGCTTGGACCGAGCCGCCGAGGCACAGGCCATCCGCGCCGCCGTGGCCGCCGACGTCCCCACCCCCGGGGTCTGTCACGAGCTCGCCGACCTCCTCCGCGAGGGCGCCACGGCCACCGTACTGGAGTGGCGGGACGGGGTCGCGATCGCCGCCAAGGTCCTGAAGGACCCGCGCCTGGCCGCCGCTCGCGAGGCCCTGCCCGGTCAACTGGCCGCGGCCTTGGTGCGCATCCACAGCGTCGGGCCCGACCGTGCCCTCTCCTTCCGCCCCAGCACGCCATGGTCCAGCACCGGGGAAGACGCCGTCGAGCCTGCCCTGGCCTTCACCCGCTGGAACCTCGACACCCTGCCCGACCCGTACCCCTCCCTGGAGCTCGCGCTGCGCTGGCTGTCGGAGCACCGACCTGCCCCACGGCCGGCGCGGCTGGTGCACGGCGACTTCCGCATGGGGAACTTCCTCGTGGGCCCCGCTGGCCTCACCGCTGTCCTCGACTGGGAGTTCGCTCACTGGGGCAGCCCCGCGGAGGACCTCGGGTGGCTGTGTGTGCGGGACTGGCGCTTCGGCCGCCTCCCTCTCGCAGCTGGAGGTCTGACCACCCGGCACGCTTTCTTCGACGCGTACACCGCCGCGGGGGGGGGCCCGGTCGACCCAGCCGAGGTCCACTGGTGGGAGATCCTCGGCAACCTTCGCTGGGCCGCCGGCGCCGCCCACCAGACGCAACGGGTCCTCACCGGCGCCGAGGCCGACCTCGAGCTGCTGGTGATCGGCCGCCGCGTCTCTGAGATGGCCTTCGAGGCGCTTCGCCTCATCGACGTCGGAGCTTCCTGATGCCCAGCACCCCCGACGCACCCACCCTGCTCGCCGCCATCGCACGCTTCCTCGCCGCCGACGTGCTCCAAGAGGTGCAGGACCCGGCCCGGCGATTCCGCCTGCGCATCGCCGCCCACACCCTCGGGGGCATCGCGAGAGAGCTGGCGGTCGGGAGCGATCTCGCCCGCGCCGAGCTGGCCGCCCTCGGCGCCGAGGTGCCCACCGACAGCGCGGACCTCCCCACCGCCGTCGCCGCCGCACGGCGCGCCATGGTCGGCCGCATCCGCGACCCGTCCACCGGGGCCGACGAGCTGGGCGCCCTGCGAAAGGCGCTCCTCGACATCGAAGGTGCCTCCGCCGCCCTTGGCCAGCCCCGCTTCTCCCGTGACCTGCACATCGAGGAACCGCGATGACCCACTACGCCCTGTCCCCCGAGCTGTCCGAACTCCGGGGTCGCGTGCGCGCCTTCGTCGACGCCCACGTCCTCCCCGCCGAGGCCGTCATCATGGAAGAAGATGCCCGCCTCGACTGGACCACCCTCGGCCAGCTCCAGCAGCTGGCCCGCGCCGAGGGGCTGTGGACCCCCCACCTGCCAGAGGACATGGGAGGACTCGGCCTCGGCATCATGGGGATGTGCGCGTTGTTCCGAGAGATGGGGCGCTCCCTCGTCGGCGCTCGGGTCTTCCACTGCGACGCACCGGACCAAGGCAACATGGACCTGCTCCTCAAGGCAGCGAGCCCCGACATCCAGGAGCGCTGGCTGCGCCCACTCGTCGCCGGCGACATCACCAGCGCCTTCTGCATGACCGAGCCCGCACCGGGCGCAGGGGCCGACCCCACCAACCTCCGCACCACGGCCATCCAGGATGGCGACCATTGGGTGATCGACGGCCACAAGTGGTACACGACCGGCGGAAACCTGGCGTCGTTCCTGATCGTCATGGCTCGGACGTCCGAAGACCCCCGTCGCGGCTGCACCATGTTCGTGGTGGACCGTCACGCCGAGGGCGTCGACCACATCCGGGACTTCGAGGTCATGGGCCCGCCCCTGCTCGCCCACCGAGAGGCCGAGTTCAAGTTCCATGGTGTCCGGGTCCATCGCGACGCCATCCTCGGAGGCGTCGGCGACGGGTTCGGGCTCGCCCAGACCCGACTGGTCCCGGCTCGGCTCACCCACTGCATGCGCTGGACGGGCCTGGCCGCCCGCGCGCTGGAGATGTGTCGGGAGTACCTGCTCAGCCGCCGCTCCTTCGGCAAGCGCCTGGCAGACCACCAGCTGGTCCAGAAGAAGCTGGCAGACAATGCCATCGCCATCCATCAGGGCAACCTCATGAGCCTGCACTGCGCGCAGCTCCTGGAGTCCGGGGACCACATGGCCGCGAGGCCCTACTCGTCGATGGCCAAGCACCACGTGGCCAACACCCTGTGCCAGGTGCTCGACGACGCCATCCAGCTCCACGGAGGTTTGGGCTACAGCGACGACATGCCATTCCAGAAGTGGTACCGCTGGTCCCGCGCGTCTCGGATCGCCGACGGCCCGGACGAGGTCCACACCATGGTCGTCGCCCGCGACTTCCTCAAGGAACGCTTCGACCTGGTGGTGTGAGCGGTCGGACCAGCGACCGCCCGCCGCTCAGTCCTGCGAGATCGGCAGCCTCTCGCCCTCCAGCGAACTCGGCTCGAACAGCGGCACGGGCGAGATCGCGTCCCACGGCACGGTGAGGGCCATCTGCTCGCTCCCGTCGGCAAACTGCACGGGCTCCACCGAGTGAATCACCACGGGTCCCGGCCCCCCACGGGAGGCCAACAGATCCACCAACATACCAGGGCCGACCTCCCCTTCGAGTAGAACACCGGTGAACACCACCAGGTCGCGGTTCATGAGGTAGAAGGACTTCTCGACGAGGAACATGAGAGGCTCCGTCGACGCCGATGCGGCGCGCTGGTGAGGCACATGGGGCCAGACGTTCGTGGGGGAAGAGTGTATCCCCAGCGAGCGCCACGCTGGTCTCGACCCGCCCCTCAGGCTATTCGCCCCATTCACGCCACCCGGAGACGACGTGAACGACGAGACCCACACCGAAGACATCTACGCTTCCGTCATCGACGGCCTGCGCGCGCTCGAGCCCGATGATCGGCGCAAGGCGTTCGCGACCATCAAGCGAGAGCGCCAGGCCCAGCTCGAAACGCAGCGCAAGAAGATCGAGGTGCTGCCCAACAGCCACTGGTCCAAGTCGCACCTGCTTCAGCGCATCGCGAACCCGACCAACGATGCCTACGAGCAGAAGATCCACATCCCCGAGCTCACGTTCGTCGGCACCGCCAACCAGCCCGACTTCGGCGAGGTGCTGGTCACGTTCTACCCGAGCGAGTGGACCATCGAGCTGAAATCCCTCAAGGTGTACAAAGATGCCTTCCGGGGGTCCATCGTCTCTTACGAGCGCCTTGCCAACGTCATGTTCGAAGACCTCATTGCGGTCTACGAGCCCATCCGGCTGCGGCTGATGATGCGGCTTCGCCCGCGTGGCGGCATCTCGAGCTGCCTCACCATCGACAGCGACTGGAAGATCCGAGGCGGCGGAGAAGAGTTCTCCGACTGGAACAACAACACCGACCGATTCGGCTTCGAGGTATCGTCGGCCGCGGTCCTGCGCTGATGGAACTGCGCTTCTGGGGTGTGCGCGGAAGCGTTCCCTGCCCCGGGGAGCGCTACCTGAAGTACGGCGGCAACACGTCGTGCCTCGCCGTGCGTGCCAACGGGCACTTGGTGGTGCTCGACGGCGGCACGGGCCTGCGTGAGCTCGGCCGGGCGCTCCGAGGCGAAGGCGCCATCGACGCCGACCTGTTGCTCACCCATACCCACATGGACCACATCGGCGGCATCCCGTTCTTCGGGCCCCTGTTCGACCCCACCTGCACTTGGCGTCTCCACGCCGGCCATCTCCTGCCTCGGCGCACGCTGTACAGCGTCTTGCAGGACTTCATGGCCGACCCGGTGTTCCCCGTGCCTCCCTCCATCTTCGCGGCCCAGGTCACGTTCGAGGACTTCAAGGCGGGCATCACCCTCGACCTACGGCCCGGCATCAAGGTCCGCACGGCCCCCTTGAACCACCCCCAGGGGGCCACGGGCTACCGCATCGAGCACGACGGCAAGAGCATCTGCTACGTGACCGACACCGAGCACAAGCCCGCCGAGGGACTCGACGAGACCATCATCGACCTCATCCGTGGGGCCGACCTGTTCGTGTACGACTCCACCTACACCGACGAAGACTTCTCGCGCTTCGTGGGGTGGGGGCACAGCACCTGGCAGGAGGGCGTCCGTCTCGCCGACGCCGCCGGGGTGAAGAAGCTGGTGATCTTCCACCACGACCCTGAGCACGACGACGACCGGATGGACGCCATCGCCGCCGCCGCCGAGGTCTTGCGTCCGGGCACCGTGGTGGCGCGCGAAGGCATGACCCTCAAGGTCTGATCGCCAGGTCGCACCACGTCCCCCAACAGGCCCCGCGACACGATACGTGCGGAGTCCGGAGGACCACGTGCTCACCGCCATCGAAGCCAAGATCGACGCCCGCGAGCCCATCACCACCGCGGAGGCAGCTCAGCTGTTCCGGGAGGCCAGCGACGAGGACCTCTCCCGCCTGGCAACCCGCGCCCGCGATCTACGCCACCCGAAGGGACGCGCCACCTACCTGAAGATGGCCATCGTCAACTACACGAACGTGTGCGTGGCCCGCTGCGACTACTGCTCGTTCTACAAGCTGCCCAAGGAGGCAGGCACCTACTTGCTCACGTTCGAGCAGGTCTGTGCCCGCATCCAAGCCCTCGTCGCCCATGGCGGAACGATGGTCGGCTTCAACGGCGGCTTCCACCCCAAGCTGAAGATCGACCACTACGGCAAGCTGTTCCAGGGGGTCCGGGAGCGCTTCCCCGACCTCGAGTTCTACGAGATGACGGTCGCCGAGTTCATGTACGTCTGCAAGACGAGCCGCGTGTCCTACGAGGAAGGCGCAGCGACCCTCGCCAGCTACGGGGTCAAGTGGGTCACCGGCGGCGGGGCAGAGATCCTGACCGACGCCTTCCGTCTGCGGCACAGCCCGCTCAAGTACACCGTCGCTGACTTCTACGACGCCCAGCGGGCCATCCTCGCCGCCGGCCTCGGCAGCACCGCCACGATGGTCATCGGCTTCGACGAGACCCTCGACGAACGCCTTGAGCACCTGCAGATCCTAAGGGACTTTCAGGACTCGGCCCCCGCCAAGATGCCGAGCTTCCTGTGCTGGACCTACAAGGCCGACAACAACGCCCTGGGCGGCGACGAGATCGACGGCCGAGAGTACGTGCGCTGGCTCGCCATCTGTCGGCTGTTCCTGCACAACATCGACCACATCCGCACCAGCGTGCTCACCCAGAACGCCAACGCGCTGCTGGGCCTCACCTTCGGTGCCGACGACTTCGACCTGCCCACCGAAGACGAGGTCACCCAGACCGCCGGCGCCACCATCTCCCACGACTTCGACTCGGTCCTGCAGTCGGCCCGCAGCGTGGGCTACGAACCGACCCATCGGGCGCCCCTGCCGTTGCCGGAACGCGCGCAGCCCGCCCCGTGAGCCGCCCTGTCGCCGTCCTGCTTGCCCTGGCGGCGTGCAGCTCGCCGGAGACCGCGGAGAGCAGAACCCAGGGCCCCGACGACTCGGGGACCGCCGCCGACACCGCCCTGCCGTCCGCCTACGACGACCTGGGCTTGTTCGTGTGCCACCCGGACCTGCCCACCGACCCATGCCGAGAGGGCCTCGACGTGACCGCCGTGGCAGCCGACGGCACCACCACGTTGGTCCCCCACCAGGTCGACCCCAGCCCCGAGGCGGACTGCTTCTACGTCTACCCCACGGTGTCGGCGGACCATGGGGCCAACGCCGACCGCATCGATGACGGCCCCGAGGGCTTCATGACTCAGGCCCAGGCGGGCCCGTACTCCTCGGTGTGCGCCGTGCACGCCCCCATGTACCGGCAGATCACCATCACCGGCCTGCTCGACCCCGCGGCCGACGCCGACCTGGCCTACGGCGACGTGCTCGAGGCATTCGAAGCGACCATCGCCACCACCGAGCGGCCCTTCTTCGTCATCGGACACAGCCAGGGAACCGGACACCTGGTCCGCCTCCTCGCCGAACGGATCGAGACCGACGAAGGCCTGCGCGAGCGACTCGTCGCGGCCCACCTCTTCGGAGGGCAGGTCGAGGTGCCCGACGGCGCCACCGTGGGAGGCAGCTTCGCCACCCTGCCCCCCTGCACGTCACCGAGCGACACCAGCTGTGTGGTGCACCACGTCACCTACCGACAGGACGACCCGCCCACCACCAGCTCCCTCTTCGGCCGCACCGGAACCCACCCCGTGCTCTGCACCCATCCCGGCGCCCTGTCCGGGGGCCCAGCGCCGCTCCGCGGGCGTTTCCCCATCCACACCCCACCGGAGGTCGCGAGCATCGTCGGCAACGAGGTCGGCCCCTACGCCGACCGCGCCCGGAACGCCGACATCCCCACCGCCTTCTACAGCGTCCCGGGGCTCCTCGACGGCGCCTGCACCACCGACGGCACCTCCACCTGGCTCGAGATCACCGTGAACGCGGATCCGGAAGACCCCCGAGCCGATCAGGTCCAAGGCGACCTCATCCTCCCGGGATGGGGATTGCACCTGGTGGACATGGCCGTGGCCTCCGACGACTTGGTCGACCTCGCCCAGGCCCAGCTCGAGGCCCACCTCGACGCCAGGTAGCCCCCCCGCGGCCGTGGGTTACCGAGGCCACGACAACGTGACGACGTGCCTCGGGGTGTGGGTCGAATGACCCACATGGGAAGCTGGTGAGATTCCAGCGCGGTCCCGCCACCGTATTCGGCGACGTCCCCGCCACAAAGCCACCGGATCCGTCCGGGAAGGCGGCGGGGGTAGAGCCGTAAGCCGGGAGACCGACCTCGAAGCCGCCCTCGTGTCCCCGGGAAAGGGACCACGGGCTCGGGCGCAATCATGCGTGCGATCTGTGCAACTTCCGGGACGAACCTGGAGATCGACATGCGCGCCTTCCTTCCGTTCGTCCTCTTCCTCGCCGCGTGTGCCGGCAAGGATGACGACGAGAACCCAGACACCACGGGCTACACCGACCCCGGTCCGCCCGACACCGACACCGACACCGATGCGGACACCGACGCCGACACCGATGCAGACTCCGACAGCGACACCGACGCGGACGTCGACGCGGACACCGATGCGGACACCGACACCGACACCGACATGACGGGCGACACCGGCATGGCGCCCATCGCCATCGCCGGGACGTACACCGACGCGTACGGCAGCAGCCACGTCGTCACCGACACCCTGTGGACCATCGCGTACCCGGGGTACGCCGCCGACGAGTTCATCATCACCGGGTACGACAACGGCACCGGGGCCGTGGTGGCCCAGAATGGCCCGAAGAACGCCTACTCGGCCGGTCTGTGGTCGCGCTTCGACTGGGCCTGGGTCGGCAAGGACCTGTACTACTGCCAGAGCGGGTACGCCGAGGCCACCGAAGGCGACGCCCTCGCCTTGCCGGCGGCCGATGCCTCGGACCCCACCGGAGGCGGCTGCGGCGCCTACGACTTCCCGTGGACGCTGCTCACTCCGTGAGCTGCGCGCTCCGGCACGCCTCAGGCAGTGCCTGAGCGTCGCGGACCCACACCTCGTGCCCGAGGTGGGCCCCCATCTTGCGGAAGCCCATCCTCGGCACCACGACGGCGGTGTCCCCCACCCCACGGTGGCGGGGCATGGTCACCAGCACCGTGATGCACTGGGCATCGAGGTCGCCCTCGGGTACGACCTTCGATTTTCCCCGCGCATATTGAAGAATCCGAAGACGGCGGTCCGTCTCTTCCTGACCCCAGTGGCGGGTGAGGTTCACGACGTAGCGGATCCACACCCCGTTCAGACGGGGCTTGTCTTCCCGCATCGCCAGCGCCTGGCTGATGTGCGGGCTGGCGGCGACGACGTCGTCGGGCCCAGCGTGCCTCAGCACCACGTCCGCGACCCCTTCGTAGCGATCGAGGGTCTTCTCTGCGGCGAAGCGGTAGCCGATGCCGTCCCCCTCGATCGCCCAGGTGCCCCGGGCGACGAACGCAGCCGTGAGGGCCAGGACCAGGGCCAGCCGGGCCCCGTCGGCCCATCCCCCGGTGCGGCGCAGGACCCGCAGCCCACCGTCCAGGCCCGCCGCCACGGCGAGGCCGAGCAGCGGCGTGAACGGGATGGCCCACAGGGTGCGCCAGTTGAGGAGCTGAGCGGCCCGGTCCCCAAGCCAGCCCGGCACCACACCGTTGAGGAGCAGCAGCATCGCCGGCCCCAGCACGCGGGCGAGCCAGACCGCTCCTCCCTGCCCACGGAGCAGCCACGGCAGGGCACCGAGGGAGACGAGGACCATCGCGGACCGCGCGCGGCCCAGGGCAGCCGTCGAACGCATCTCGTGGCCGTCGGACGCGAGCCCTCCTGCCGCTTGCAGCTCGAGGTAGAGCATGCCCAGCACCCCCACCACGGGCACCGCGACGGCCCAGGCAGCAAGGGTGCCGAAGGCCGCCGTGCGGTCCCGACGCAGCCCCCCGAGGGCACCGAAGGCCAGCGCGATGGGCACCACCACCAATGCGGTGCTCGTGAAGGCCGTGGCACCGAACCCCACGGCGAGCACGCGGAGCCATGACCGCCAGGTCGGTCGCTGCCCGAACGCCAGCAGCGCAGCCGCCAGCAAGGGCATCGCACAGGTCACGAAGACCGACTTGCCCTGGAACAGCCGCGGGAAGCCGAAGCGCCCCATCGTCTGATCGCCGTCCCCCCAGACCAAGGCGACCCCCAGGGCCACCACCAGCGCCAGCGGCGCCAGGCGTGGGGCGAGCCGCTTGACCAGCGTCCAGTGCACCAAGCCCACCGTGCTCGCCGCGACGGCCGGCGCGAGAACCCAGTACACGAAGCGTCCCGGCATGCCGAGGAGCTTCGTCCACCACGCCACCAGCAGCTCGAAGGTCTGGGGACGGTGGATCACCTGCTGGATGGGTGCCGTCGGATCGCCGTGGATGCCATCGAAGCCCAGCACCGGCAGGTGAGACTGGGCCAGGGTCTGCAGGACCGCGTTGAGGTAGTAGCCGTCGTCGACGTCGGCGCGGCGCAGGTTCAGGGTGACGGTGGCGGCCATCACCCCGACCCCAACGATGGCCGCGAGATCCAGCCAGCTCGCCGCCGGGGCCACCGCGCCCCCCACCCGCTTCGAAGGGGCCACGTAGAGCCACACCAGCGGGGCCACGGCGAAGGCCACGAGGTGAAGCTCCAGCTTCGCGAAGTGGAAGCCCCCCCACGCGGCGACCGCGAGGATCAGCGCGAACGCCACCAGGGGCGGCCGAGGCTCGACCACGACGGGGGGCTCGATCGGGCCTTCGTCATCCCATGGGCGGGTGAGCCACGGCAGCCCGAGGCCCACCAGGGCAACGAAACCTGCCGGAAAGAGCGTGTCGAACGAGAGGCCGCCGTACACCGCGACCAGTGCCAGCAGCTGCCACAGCCCGAGGTAGCCCGCGAGCGCATCGGCGAGCACGAGGGGGAGGTGAGCGAGGCCCGGCCAACGAACAGGGGAAGACATGCCGGCGCCTAACCGGACGGCCGTGCGATATCAGGCCGACGTGCAACGCCTCCGCGCCGCCCTCCTCCTCGCTGCCGCCGTGTTCGGCCTGTACCTGTCGGTGCCGAGCGAAGGCCTGGGCGCGGTGGTCGATGCCGCATCGGAGGCGAACCCGAGCTCTCTCGCCGTGGCCGCCGCGCTCTTGTGTGGGGTGATCGCCGCTCGGATCGTTCGCTTTCAGGTGCTCCTCGCCGACGCTCGGCCCTCGTGGTCCGACCAGCTCACCGCGAGCGGGGTGGGCTTCTTCGCGCTCCAGCTCCTCCCCTTTCGCCTCGGGGAGTTCGTGCGCCCACACCTGCTGGCAGAAGCCGGGGTGCCATGGGGCCGCAGCTTGGGCGCCATCGCGCTGGAGCGCCTCCTGGATCTGGTCGCGCTGCTGGTCTTGGTGGTGCTGAGCGGCTCAGTGGAGCTGCCCGGCGTGCTGCACGTCGGTGGCTTCGACGTACTGCAGACCGCCCAGAGGGCCGTGGGCGCCGCAGTGGCCTTCGGCATCGTCGTCATGGGGGCGGCGCTGGCCGCCGGCGCCCCCTTCCTGGTCCGCCTGCAGCGGGTCCCTGCCATCGGCCCGCCCATCGCCTCCCTTCTGGGGCACGCCCTGGCAGGACTCGCCGCCACCCGCGCGCCGCTGGCCGCCGGGGCCGCTGCCCTCACGGCGTGGGTATGGGGGAGCAACACCGCCATCGTCGCCGTGCTTCTCCACGGCTTCCCCGACCTGCCGACGGGCTTCGCACCGGCCGTGCTCACCACCACCGCGACCACCGCCGGCATCCTGGCCGTCCCTACCCCCGGCATGGTGGGCTCCTTCGAGGCCTTCGCCACCCGCGCCCTGGCGCTGTGGCCCGGAGACCGTGGCTCGGCCGCCGCCTTCGCGCTGAGCTGGCACGGCCTCACGCTGGCCCTGCACGCCCTCCTCGGGGCCTCCCTCCTGGCCGCTCGCGGCCTGTCGCTGGGCGATGTGGTGCGGGCCAGCCGAGCCGCCCCGGAGACGCCCTCGTGAGTCCCTTCCCCCCCACCTTCGTGCTCTCAGCCGGGCGGACCGGGACGGTCTTTCTCACCCACACGCTCCCGGACCACGTGCCCGAGCTGAACGCCGTGCACGAGCCTCCGGGCTCCCGCTCCCTGCTGATGCTGGCCAATGCGGGTGCCTGGGCCGGTCGGGGCTCGGCCTGGTTGTCGGGGCGCCTGCATCGCGGCGTGACCCGACGCCGAGCGGCCTGCCCACCCCATCAGCACTACGTCGAGATCAACCCGATGCTGTGTCCGATGGTGGACTTGCTGGCCGACGTGGTCTCCCCGCTGCACGTCGTGCACCTCGTCCGGCATCCCGTGAGCTGGACCCGGAGCATCCGGGCCTTCCGAGCCAGCGGGTGGCGACGCCACCTCATCGATGCCATCCCCTTCGCCAACCCCGCCCCCGTGCCTCGACCGCCGGGATGGCTCGGCCTCGACCCCGTCAGCCAGGCGCTGTGGCGCTGGCGGGCCTGCAACGAGGCCATCGAGAGCGTGGCCCCCCGTGCCGCCCGCTACGTTCGGCTCCGGTACGAAGACCTCTTCCTCGCCGACCGCGACACCCGCATCGCCCACCTCGAGCAGCTCCTCGATGCCCTCGCCGTTCCCCACCCCGAAGACCTCGAGCCCCTGCTCGCCGCACCGCGCGCCAACCGCGCCCCCAAGGCCGCCCCCGTCGACATCCCGGCCCTCACCGTGAGCCGCATCGCCGGGGATCTCATGGAGCACTACGGCTACGGGCCGCCCAACGAGTAGCCGGCAGGCAGGAACGCCGCGTCGCCAGAGATCCCCTGCACCGTCTCGATCCGAGGAATCAACAGCTCCCACAGTTCCTGGGTCCGCGGGTCGCCAGGAGCGGCCAGGTCCACCAGCTCGCCCGGATCGGTGGCGCGGTCGAACCGCTTCACCCCATGGGCATAGGGGGCGAAGGGAGGGGCCGACGCGGGATCCGTCCAGCCAAAGTGAAGTCGGTCCGAGCCCATCTGCACCGACTGGAACACGCCCCCCTTGCCCTTGGAGAGCGCAAAGCGTGGGCGGTCCGCAGGCGCCTGCCCCAAGGGCAGTCCATCGACCTCAGCCGGAATCGCCACCCCGAGCCGCTCCAGCACCGTCGGCACGATGTCGATGGACGACGTCGGCCCCTCGTGGGACGCCCCCTCGATCCCGTTGGACCACAGGAAGAACAGGCCGTCGTTCTCCTCAGCGAACAGGGTCCACGCATGGGCCTGGTAGCCGCGCTCGTAGAACTGCTCACCATGGTCGGTCCACACCACGACCAGGGTGTCGTCGAGCCAGCCGTCCGCCTCGAGGGTGCCCCACAGCTCCCCCAGCTGGTGATCCAGCCAGCCGAGCTCCCCCTGGTACCTGCGCCGCATGTGCGCCGCGACATTGTCGGCCGTCGCCGGATCGATACGCCCGTAGCTGATGTCCTCGAGGGCCTGGTTGTGGCCTTCCTTCGTCGTCAGATCGTAGGCGATGGGAGGAAGCGCATCCAGACCGACCAGCCACTCCACCGGCGGGTCGTAGGGCTGGTGGGGCTCCATCAGGTGCAGGTGCACATAGCGCCGCTCCGCCTCCCGGAGGGCTGCGAGCTGGACCAGGGCCTCCTCGGCCGCCACCGACGCCGGCGTGAAGCCGAGCCGCGGCGAGAGGATGACCGTGTCGAAGCCTTGGGCGTTGCCGTGGGCCGAGGAGAACAGCTTGTTGGTCGACACCAGGGCCGACTGGAAGCCCGCATCGCCGAGCCAGGTGGCCAGCATCGGGGTTCCGTCCGGCACCGGCTCGGTGGGACCGGCCAGGGAGAAGCCCGGCACGAAGCCCCAGTCCTCAGGGTAGGCGCCGCGCATGGTGCAGGCGGTGCTGTGGAACGTCCAGTTGGAGCACGCCCCGTGGTCGTCCGCCACCAGCGACTCGCTGGCCAGCTGGTCCAGGAAGGGCATGGACCCCTCCCCGCCGTAGCGGACCAGGGCATCCCGACGCAGGGTGTCGATGCTGATCATCAGCAGATGCCGTGGCTCGCTCGCGCTCGTCGGGGAGGTGTCGGTGGTGGACGAGCCCGTGGCCGCCGTCGCACCCGTCGGCGCGGAGGCACCATCGGTGCCGGGTGCATCTGCAGGCCCCGCCGGCTCGTCGGCACGGCACCCCAGCCACAGCAGGCAGAGCAGGAGCGAGCTCACCGGGCCTGCCAGACGCTGATGCGGAACAGCGGCGCCCCGAAGGGCACCGTGCGGGTCTGCACGTGGCGGTAGCTGGTCTGAGCCCGTTCTTCGATTCGGTGGATGTTCGTCTCGTGGTAGTGCGAGTCGAAGCCGGCGATCTTCCTGCCCATTCGGTACAGTCCGTTCTCTGTTGGGCCCGAGAGCACCAACACGCCCTCAGGAGAGAGCTTCGTGGCCAGCGCGTCGAGGAGCTCGCCGTAGGAGGTGTTGTGCTCGAGGCTGTCGAGGGCGAACACCGCGGAGAAGTGACCGTCGGGGGCCCCCTCCAGCGTGGTCTGCACCGCGTCGGGCACCATCGAGCGGAGCATCGCCACGGCCGGCGCCTCCTGTTCCACGAACCAGTACGGGTGCGCTCGCGACGGCAGCACATGGGCCAGCTCGCCGACCGACGCTCCGAAGTCCAAGACCGGCCCATCGGGCATGTGGCGGGACGCGAGCTCGGCCGCCACGAACAGCCGCCACCAGCTCACCGCGGCCGCGGCCCGGTTCGGGTGCACGTAGGAGGGCACACAGGTCTCCTCCCAGGTCTCGAAAGCCCCGAAGGCATCGATGCGCTCTCGAAGGATGCGGCGCCTCTGGCGCACGTGAGACAGGCGGTCGAACATGTCACTCCCCCGCCGACAGCACCTGCACCCTGGACAGCCGCGGGTGCAGCGGCCGGTCCGGGACGGAGGCGATGTCGTGGTTCAGAAAGGCGATGAGAAACTGGATGCCGAGCAGCACCGGCAAGGCAGCGAGCATGACCGTGCCGGCGGTGGCGGGGTCGCCGTACCAGGCACCTCGCGCCCACATCAGCAGCCCGAAGCCGGTCCCGAAGCCGGTCATGGCGAGGCCCGCCAGCAGGTACAGGCTGCCCACGTTCACGTTGCGCAGCACGTAGTTGTAGCCGACCCGCTTGGTGAGGTTGCGCAGGTGCAGACCGGGGAACGTCATCAGCGCATTCCACTCGGACAAGTTGCTCTTCTCCTCGCCGTACACCGCAGCAAGGGGAAGCTCGACCACCCGTGCACGCAGCACCCCGAGCCGGAACAGCAGGTCGGACTCGAAGAAGTAGCGGGGATGCAGCCGCTCGAGGGGCAGCTCGGCCGCCACGTCGGCGTGGAGGGCCGTGAAGCCGTTGGTGGGGTCGAAGAGGTCCCAGTAGCCCGACGAGAGCTTGCTCAGGAAGGACAGACCGCCGTTGCCCACCAGGCGAAGCGGCGGCATGCCCGCCACCGTTTGGGGGCTGAAGAAGCGGTTGCCCTTCACATAGTCGGCCTCGCCATCGACGATGAGCTGCACCAGCGCTGGCGCCAGCTTCGGATCCATCTGCCCGTCGCCGTCCACCTTCACCAGCACCTTGGCGCCGTGGGCGATGGCGGCGCGGTAGCCCGTCACCATCGCCGCGCCGACCCCGCCGTTCTCTTGACGGGTGACGACGACGATTCGGCTGTCGGAAGAGGCCATCTCCTCCGCTACCTTCCCCGTACCGTCTGGGCATGCATCGTCGACGCACACGATGGTGGTCGCCCACGGCCCGATGCGGGCCAGCACCCCGGGGAGGTGGGCCGCCACGCGGTAGCAGGGAATGACCACTGCGACGTGGGGCATGTCGGGGTTCGTCGCCATCGGGCTGCCCTATGACATCGCCAGGTCGGGGTCCACACGGGGTAGCCAGCCCTCACCGATCCGACCCGCGGGGCCCGACGCCGAGTCGACCTGCCTACTCGTAGTACACGGCGTAGCCGAATTCACGGGTGTACCGCAGGTCCTCTCCGTCCAATGTGGTGTCCGGAAGGCCATAGTACACGCCATACAGGGAATCCGACACGGCGTACCACCCGAGGTAGCCCCCATGGTCCAACCAGTACACGAGCAGGCTGTCGGTGACCGTGGACGTGTCGCCCGAGGACGTCGTGATGGGGAATCCGTAGTCCTCCACGAACCCGTAGGACATCACATGGTCGCTGCCTTGCCGGATGGTGTTGGTCAGGCCGAAGGCGCGGCAATCCTCGTCCCCGCCGAGCTCCGCATCGAAGAAGGCGAGGTCGAAGGCGAAGACGCAAGCCTGGCCCCCAAAGCCGCAGCTGGACAGATCCGAGCTCCCGACCGTGCCCGCCATCGGTGAGTTCGCGAGGTCCTGGGTCTGGTACACCAGCTCGCACAACCCGTCGTAGTGAAGCTGCTCGACGCGGTGGGTCTCGGTTCCGGTCCATGTGCCCCCAGCGACGGTGGCCTGCCCCGTGACCGAGTACAGGATGCTGTTCTCATAGGGCCGGAACCCCGTGTCCGTCTCTGTGTCCGCGTCCGCGTCCGCGTCGGTGTCGGTGTCGGTGTCGGTGTCGGTGTCGGTGTCGGTGTCGGTGTCCGCCGCCGTCCCGCTGTCCCCAGAAGAGGTCTTGGCGGCCCCAGAGCCGGTGCATGCCGCGAGGCCGGTCGCCACAGCGAGGGCCATTGTCCACTTCATCCGAAGAGCTCTCATGGCTAGTAGGTGTAGTAGAAACTGGCAGTGTACGACAGCGTATCACCGACGAGCTCCGTGTCCGAAAGCCCAGAGTAGCGTCCGTACAGGGAGTCCGGCGCCACATACCAGCCCAGGTAGGTGGCGGCCGTGCCCTGGTAGTCGACCCAGATCATCAGCAGGCTGTCGACCGCCGTGCCGCCGGTTGTCAGGTCGAAGGCGTAGTCTTCCACGAAACCGTAGGAGGTCAAGTGGTCCGAGCCCTCCACCGAAGCCTCAGTCACGCCGAAGACGCTGCAGTCCCCTTCGAGCACCGGGTCGAACAACGCCAGGTCGAAGGCGAACCGGCAGGGCTGCCCTTCAAAGGCGCAGCTCGAGAGGTCCGACGTCACCACGGCCCCCGCGAGGGGGGAGCGTGGAAGGTCCTGTGCTTGGTACACCACGTCGCAGAGACCGGGGCCGTCGTAGCGGACGGTCTGGGTGCCATCCCACGTGTTCTCATCGACCAATGCCTCGCCGGACACCGAGACCAGCGTGACTTGGTATTCACCAAGGATGAACCCGGAGTCCGCTGTGTCGGTGTCGGTGTCGGTGTCGGTGTCGGTGTCGGTGTCGGTGTCGGTGTCGGTGTCGGTGTCGGTGTCGGTGTCGGTGTCGGTATCGGCATCGGTATCGGCATCCGTGTCGCTGTCGGTCGCCTTTTGCTCGGACGGCCCGCAGGCCGCCAACACCACCCCCATCCACAGGACCCATCGCCTTTCCATCTCGCCCCCCGTGTGTCGCGAACCCCGACCATCCGGGCAGTACTTTCGCTGCAACATGACGTACGACTGGATGGACCCGCCACCCCCAAGTTCCCGCCAGGGTAGGTTGTCGCCATGCGATGCTTTCGTCTCTTCCTGATCTTGGCCCTCTCCGCCTGCGCCACCAAGTCTGCGGAGCCCGTCCGTGAGCCGGTGCCCACGGTCCCCGCCGCTCCGCCCGAGGCCCCGGAGGAGCCATCACCGGCCCCAGCCCCCGGCCCGATTCGCTGCGGCGGCATTGCCGGCCTGCGCTGCCCGCTGCCCATGGTGTGCATCGACGACCCATCCGACACCTGTGTGCCCGGCCGCGGCGCGGACTGCATCGGTCGCTGTGTCGCCCCCGAAGAGGCCCCCCAGCGCCCGGGGCTGCGGCGCCCCGTCAGCGCCGATCCCCAGGAGTGCAAGCGCCTCACGTTCCGGTGCGAAGAAGGCGAGATGCCCTACAGCGACGCCTCGGGATGCGGCTGTGAGCCGGCGGGGAACCAGCCGCTCTGAGCGGTCAGGGACGCTCCAGGCCGAGGCCCTGCACCAGCAACTCCTCCAGGCCCGCATCGAAGAGCGGGAGGCGTACCTCTTGCCGCCGGCGGTCGAAGGCCAGGACCCATTTGGCTCCGATGGCGGCCTCTTGGTACAGCCGGCCGAGGAAGGCGGCCTGTTCCCCACCAGTTCCCGCCACCTCGAGCTGTCCCGGCACGTCGCCGACCCGAACGGCCACCTCCCGCCCCTGGTGGGCCAGCAGCAGCCCCTCCTTCGAAGCCCGCACCTTCACGAAGCCCAGATCGCGGCAGATCTGCGTGAGCTCCACGAGGAGCGACGCGGCGGCCGCCTGGGCCGCCTCGTCGAGACGGGCCCGCTGGTGGGCCTCTGCCTCCTTCTGAGCCTGCTTGTCCGCATGGGCTTGGCGGAACCGGGCCGCCAGGCCGCGTCCGGGCCTGTCTTCGGCCATGGTCCACGCTCCTTGCACAGAGGGTAGCTGGTGGAGCCCCGCTTTCACCATGGCCTCATCGAGACGCCGGTCCGTAGTACTCGGCGAACGCGGCGGTGCAGGTGGGACGTTCCCCATCGAAAGTCTTCTGCGGAAGGCCAAAATAGGTCGCGAACAGGCCATCGCACAGCGGATGCCACCCCACCGGTTCGGCCCATACGAGCATCCGATCCGAGGTGTAGGAATATCCGGAGGTGCCGCCGGGGGTGGTGCCACTGAGCAGCACGTCGTCCACGAAGCCATACGCCAGCTGGTACGACGGCTGGGTGGAAGGATCGAGCCCGAAGACCTGACAGTCGGCCGCGAGGGGGTCCGCGCTCGGGCTGTGCATCCATGGATCGAAGCTGAAGGTGCAAGCCGTGCCGCCCCAGGAGCAGGCGGAATGGTCCGCGAAGGGCGTCGCGGGGGGCGGCCCCACGGCCGCCTGGTAGACCACACCGCACAGCTGGCCGAGGTGGTTCTCGAAGGCGTGGACCTCTTGCCCCTCGTAGACGTCCCCTGCGACATCGACCGTGGCCGTGCCGGGCCCCGCTAGGGGTGCACCTACAGCTCCACCGAGCGCACACTCGGGATTCGATACCGGGCGAGGACCGCCGCTTCTCGACGCCTTGCCTCCGCCACGTCGAGCACCAGTTCGTGCCCGCGGGTGGTTTCGATGACCACCTGGCCCGTCGCCTCCTCGAGCCGGGAGACCAGGTCTGCGAGGTCGCGCACCGCCACCCCGTCGAGGCTCTCGATGAGCTCGTGGGCGTGGCCCTCCAGCCCGACCGTCAGCTCGTCGGCCAGGACCTGTCCGATGACCACCCGCTCGCGGACATCGTCGGTGCGGTTTCCATACCAATACGCGCTCAGCAGGTCTTTCGGAGCCTGCTGCCACCACTTGTCCCATGTCGCCAAGAAGTCACGGGTCAACGGCTGGAACACCAAGCCACCGAACACCAGGTACGACGGATCCTGGTCGTATTGCTGCCGGGGGACCAGCGTGCTCAGGGGCCGCAGGGAGACCTCCACGTCCACCCGAACTCCATCCCGCCACACCGCGAGACCCATGCGCTCCCCGACGGCCTTGCCACCGAGGAGGGCCCCAATCCCGGTTCGGAATCGCTCCGCGTAGCGAATGGTGCCGTTGTTGGCGACGCGATGGCCGTCGACCTCCAGCAGCACATCGCGGGCCTGCAGCACCCCGTCGCACGAGCCACCTTGCTCCACGGCCACGACCCGAAGCCCCGAGAGGTCCTCCGGCATCCCGAGGTGGCGCCGAAGGGCCGCCGACTCCATCACCTGGGTACGCAGGGACAGGGCGGGCACCTCGACCCCCACTCGACCCGAGGGTGCTTCCGCCGCGTCCACCGAGCGCAGGAAGCGCTCGATGATCCCGGTGGGCACGACCTCTCCGATGTTCTCGGCGTCGACGAGGCTCTGGAACGCGATGCCAACCACGTCGTCGCCGACGAACACCGGCCCACCGGAGTTGCCGCTGTTGATGGCGGCGTCCACCGTGATGGCCAGCAGCTGACGGCGGCTGTGCGAGTACTGCTGCACCTCGATGCGGGAAACGATCCCCTCGGTGACGCTGACCTCCTGCCCCCCCACGGGGAAGCCGACCACGCTCACCCGGGCCTGCAGCCCCGGCAGCGGGCCAAAGGAGGGAGGCACGACGTCCGCGGTGAAGGCCGGGTCGACCTCGAGCAACGCGAGGTCCGCGTCGTGGCACAGGGCCTTGAGGCGCACCGGCACCTTCGCCGGATCCTCGACCCGCTGCACCTGCACGAAGGTCCCATGGGCCACGACGTGTGCCCCGGTCAAGATGAGCCCTGGGCCGATGACGACCCCGGAGCCCGTGCCCGCCGACGGCGTCTTGGCCTGCCACGGCGCGTCGTAGTCGGGCTCCTGCGAGGTGCAGTAGATGCGTACGACGGCGTGGGAGTTCAAGCTCAGACCTTCGGGCCCGCCGCGAGGATGGCTGCCGACGAGCCGCCCTCGTACTGCTTGAAGTTGGCGCGGAACAGGCCCGCGAGCTTCTGCGCCATCGCGTCGTATGCGCCCTTGTCGTTCCACGTGTTCTTGGGCACGAGCACCTGGTCGGGCACGCCCGGGCAGGCCGTGGGGACCTCGAAGCCGAAGACAGGGTCCTTGACCGTGGCGGACGCCGCGAGGGCGCCGGAGTGGATGCCATCGATGATCGCCCGCGTGTGGGCGATGCTCATGCGGCTTCCGGTGCCGTGGCCACCGCCCGTCCAGCCGGTGTTGACCAGCCAGGTCTGCGCGCCGTGCTTCTGGAGCTTGTCGGCGAGGAGCTCTGCGTAGCGAGCGGGGTGCCACACCAGGAAGGGCGCACCGAAGCAGGCGGAGAACGTGGCCTGAGGCTCGGTCACGCCCATCTCGGTGCCCGCGACCTTGGCCGTGTAGCCACTGATGAAGTGGTACATCGCCTGTTCCGGCGTCAACTTGCTCACGGGGGGCAGCACGCCGAAGGCGTCGCAGGTGAGCAGGATGACGTGGTTCGGATGCCCGGCCACGCAGGGGATCTCGGCGTTGTCGATGTACTCGATCGGGTAGGAACAGCGTGTGTTCTGCGTGATCGACGTGTCGTGGAAGTCGACGGCCCGGGTCTTCGGGTCGTAGACCACGTTCTCGAGGACCGACCCGAAGCGGATCGCGTGGAAGATCTCCGGCTCTTCGTCGGCGGACAAGTCGATGGCCTTGGCGTAGCAGCCGCCCTCGATGTTGAACACGCCGTCGTTGCTCCAGCAGTGCTCGTCGTCGCCGATGAGCTGCCGGTGCGGGTCGGCCGACAGGGTCGTCTTGCCGGTGCCCGAGAGGCCGAAGAAGATCGACACGGCCTTGTCGTCGCCCATGTTGGCCGAGCAGTGCATGGACAGCACATCTCGCTTGGGCATCAGGTAGTGCATGATCGTGAAGACGCCCTTCTTCATCTCGCCGGCGTACTGGGTGCCGAGGATGACCATCTCCTTGCGCCCGAAGTGCAGCGACACGCTGGTCTTGCTGCTCATGCCTTCGGTGTGGGTGTTCGCGGAGAACTCACCGGCGTTGTAGATGATGTAGTCGGGGTCGCGGAAGGTCGCGAGCTCCTCTGCCGTCGGGCGGATGAGCATGTTGTGCATGAACAACGCGTGGTATGCGCGGGTCGTGATGATGCGGACCCGGATCCGGTACTTGGGGTCCCACCCCGCGAAGCCGTCGATGACGTAGAGCCGGTCCTTCGTGTTGAGGTAGTCGACGGCCCGCTCGCGGTTGGTCGTGAACGAGTGCTCCGACAGCGGGATGTTGACCGGCCCCCACCACACGTCGTCCTGGCTGCTGCCCTCCTGCACGATGCGCTTGTCGGAGGGGCTGCGGCCCGTCTTCTCGCCGGAGAGCGCGATGAGCGCACCGGCGGAGCTGATCGCCGTGCCCGGCTCGTTGCGGAGCCCATGCTCGTAGAGCACGGCGGGGCTGGCGTTCCGGATGATTTGCTTGGCCGTCAGGCCGTACTTGCTCAGATCGATCGGCGTCGACATCATGCCCCCGGGGAAGGTGGGCCAATAGCCGGCTGCAGCATGGGTCGCACCCCCTGGAAGGATCGAGGCCGGAACCCCGCTCAGAGTCACGCCCCGATGGCCTGGGTCCCCTCGTGGGGCGCCACCGTGGGTCGGGGGTCGGGGGTCGGGGGTCGGGGGTCGGGGGTCGAGCCGGACCTGGGAAGGCCCCTCCGGTGGAAGGCGTGCTGGCGGACGTCGGAGGCGCTGCGGGCAGGGCGGACCTGGCCTCCTTCGCAGCCTCGACCCGTCCTGAGAATGCCCCCGGGCATGTCAGCCCTGGACCGGGCCTGGCGCCAAGGGCGCCTCGACCCGTTCAAGGGCTCCGACATGCCTTTGGGCTGGACGCATCTGGGTCGGGGTCGGGGGTCGGGGGTCGGGGTCGAGGGTCGAGGGTCGAGGGTCGAGGATCGAGGGTCGAGGGTCGAGGGTCGGAGGTCAGGGGTCGAGGGTCGAGGGTCGGGGGTCGGGGTCGGGGGTCGGGGGTCGGGGGTCGAGCCGGACCTGGGGAGGCCCCTCCGGTGGAAGGCGTGCTGGCGGACGTCGGAGGCGCTGCGGGCAGGCGCGGACCTGGCCTCCTTCGCAGCCTCGACCCGTCCTGAGAATGCCCCCGGGCATGTCAGCCCTAGACCGGGCC
>Ga0316204_10001312_pt1 | contig 70787 bp, 92 predicted proteins | sample 6monrhotite_MG_2_FD_205661 | JGI IMG/M metagenome (GOLD analysis project Ga0316204, IMG submission 205661) | Microbial mat bacterial communities from mineral coupon in-situ incubated in ocean water Damariscotta River, Maine, United States -... | ecosystem: Environmental > Aquatic > Marine >... | reverse complement strand
GAGCCTGTGGGTATGTGTGTCAGGCATTCATTCCAGGTTTTATCCACTTTATTAGTCAGGTAATACCTGGGATGGACCTGGTGCTGCCCCCCATTACGGACTTCGCATAATGTATATTATGTTAAATGTGGAAAGAGGGGGAAGAGGGGAGCGAAACGAAGCACAACACACCACCTTGCATGGTTCATGGATAACTTTGCAGGTGATCAGAAATGGCAAAAATATATGGCGTTGTATCAACTAAAGGTGGTGTAGGAAAAACCTCGTTTTCGGCACAGCTTGGCGGCATCCTTGCCGATATGGGGCAACGTGTCCTGTTAGTCGATGCCGATTTTCAGCAATCACTGTCACGATATTACAAAATTGATGTCCCGGCAGTACACGGACTCCGACAATTAGTCACGTCGGCCGATCCGACCGACTGCATCTCCACGACCTTCATCCAGAATTTGGACATTGTCGTTTCCGACGATCCCAATCAGAAGTTACTCGAATGGTTGCGAGAGTCCATCAACCATTCGTTCTATCTGGCTGCCGCGCTCAAGAAAATCAATGATGACTATGACTACATCATCATTGATTCCCAGGGTGCCCGTGGCATTTTGCAGGAAAGCATTATCCGGGCCTGCAATGAACTGATTTCCCCGATTGTCCCGGAATTTCTGGATTCGCAAGAGTTTATGCGCGGTACGGTAAAAATGCTCAAGCGTCTGGAACCGGTAGATGGCATCGGCATGCCCATGCCGAATATTCCACCACTGGTTGGCCTGATCTTTAAACAAGATCGCACCAATGATGCCCGGACTATTGCCACGGCACTGCGCAAAAAATTCTACAGTGCATCCGACGGGAAAATTCGTATTCTGGATGCTTACATTCCCTTGATGGCCTCTTACAAACAGGCCTCTGCACGGAATTTACCCGTGCATCGGGTTGAGGTACGACGGCGCAGCAACAGCCCAACGCCCTCGGCCTACGAATCCTATCTGGCCGTCGTCCATGAACTGCTACCCCACCTGTCCGACGTAGAACCTGCATGGGCGGGTAACGGCAATAGTTCAACAGCCAGGGAGGCTTAATACAATGGCCACAAATCAGCTAAACGAAGCTGACGTACTCGATTTTCTGGATGTGGGCGTCAACACGTCAGATAACACACATCCTGGCGACCCTATCAGCAAGGCGCGTATTCGGGTCAATCTTGACCAGTTGCGGCCTTATGATCGCAACCCACGCCAATCCCAAAACCCCAAATTCGACTCAATACTGGCCTCCATTGAGGCGCGTGGACTGGATCATCCGCCGAATATTTCTCGGCGGAATCCAGGCGATGAACACTACTTAATCATTGATGGTGGTAATACTCGGCTGGAAATCCTCAACATCCTGTATGACAAGTACAAGGAACTGGCCAAGGAGGCTAAAACCGATGACGAGCGCCTGACGCTTTCTGAAAAGGCTCAGTCATTTTATGTCATTGATTGCATTTTCAAACCCTGGAAAAGCGAAAGCGCTACCCTGGCCGGGCACATGTCCGAAAACGAAGAACGTGGTGAAACCCTGTTCATCGAAAAGGCATTGGCGGTACGGGAATTCCGGCAGATGTATGAAGCCGAGGATCGTGTGGAAGCCGAAAATCAGGCAGAAAAATTCAAGGACAAACCCATCACCATTCGTGCCTTGGCTAAACGCATTAGCGCCCAGGGCTGGACAGTGAGCCATACCCACATTTCCCGTTTTGAGTACGCAGCCAATCATTTGCTACCGGTGGTGCCGAATGCACTGTGGGCGGGCTCAGGCCAGCCTTTGATCATCAACCTCCGCCGCCTGGAAAAAGCGTACGCCGCTTTCTGGGCAACCACCGATACCGGCCAAGCCAATCCTCAGTATCTGCTGGATCTGTTTTTTAAGACTCTGGCCGAATTCGACGATGAGTCCATTAATCTCGATGACTTCGCACGCTCCTTGGATGTTGCCCTGGGAGAGCGGCTGAACATACCGACTCAAACCATTAGCGCAGAAGTCCAGGCCGGGATGGCTGGGATAAAATCGACTGCATCGACGGCGTCCCCTGTTTCGACGATTACGGCCACTACGCCATCGGCAGAATCTACTGTTAAAAACAACCCCTCTGGCAACAAAAAGGACGGACCATCACGCAAATCATCAAAATCACCTGCCAAAACAGGCATTGATTCGAGTCTCCCGGATAACCCGGAAACCCTACAAGAAGCCATTATCGATTCAGCCTTGCCGTTGGCTGTCCGGTATGGGCTGATGATCGACAGGTCTGACAGAAGCAAACCATCAAACGGCTGTGAATGGTTGATTCTCCATCCATTAAAAAAGATGGATGCCCCGCCCGGCAATCCTGACGACAGAGCCGCTGTTTGGTGGGCGCTGTTTCGCCTGTCGCGCACCTATCGGCAGATACCCGATGTCCAAAAAATATTTATAGAGACCTTTTCGCCGTATCTGTCAGAGAGTGTTTCAGTAACGGATGTCATGTTGCTGTTGTATGAATTTGAAGAAAAGTTGCCTGAGGAAGACGTAACGCATTTACGTACTATCCAGGCACTCATTCAGCATGGATCTGAACTGACGGATGTCAGTAAAAAAGTAATCATCGGGGAGATGAGCAATGGAAGCACAACATAATTGTGAACTGAATGCCTGTTTGCTGCGCTGTGTGATCAACGCCAGCAATCAGAATGATCATCAGACACTGCGGGATTTGGGTTTAAGCCAAGCATTAGTTGAGCGCGCGAAAAACATGAATGCAGACGTGTTTATCCGCCTCTCCCGGTTCAGCATCGCAAACATCACATTTGATGCGCGTCGTTTTGGTTTAATGCTGGATTTTGTCGAGCAAGAGCGGGAAATGGATATTCTGGTCAACAAAATGATCACTCTGGAGGCATCCCAGTCGATGCTCGAAAACCTGGCCGGGATTGATCCCAGAGAATACCGTGACCGGCGCAAAGCGCTGGACATGCCCCCCGCCTCTCAGGGTCGCCCACAAAGTCTAAACGATGAACAGACCACTATTTTGTATCAGGCGTTGAGCAAATACCCGGAGCCAGCAGACAACAGTACGAATGATTTATTGAATTGGTATTGCCAGTTAGGCGAAGAGACCGGCTTGCCTTTGGCAAAAATCTGGCAACAAAACATGAAATTTGGGTGAACGAAATGAGTGAGATGAAAACACAACAAACAAACGTTGAATTATCCACTGATGATATCTCAGATGCTATTGCCCCGGATATGGCGGGCAAACTGGAGGCATTAGAGATTGTCCTGCCGCTGGGCGTGGATCGCGCTCGATTGATATTGCGTAAATATTGTGAATCACTAAAAAGATTACAGGAACATCAAGAACAAGAACAAGAACAAGAACAAGAACAACGAAGGCGGGATAAAAAGGATGAATCATCCCTGCCGAGAGGGTGTCGTGAAAATCTTCAGATTGCTGTCAGGACTTATCAATCATTGTATGGCCCGCTAGGTGGAAGGTTGGGGCAATCCGTTTTGCCAGCACTGTATCTGAATGATCAATGGAGTCGGTTTTCCGCCTGGCTTGCGGGTTGCAATATCGACCCCAGTGCCTGTCGAACATGGGTCAATGAAAAGTTGAGCCTATTGAAGGCGATGCAGGCCGTGAACGGTCTTGATGTAGAAGATATTGAGACCGATGAGAAAAACCTGGATTCACGGTCAACCGGACATGGCAAATACGGTAAAGAAGGTAGCCAGATGTTGGCCGGGCTGTTTCTGTTGAATAACCAGGATGACTATACATCGTGGTTGCAGCGAAAAAAGTTGAGTTTTGGACGTCCTATGGCCTGGGCTGAAAGACAGGCCGAGGAATTCCGGGGATTGATCGGGCCAGATGTGGAGATACCCGAATACAAATATCCTGGGATGGAATGAAGTGATCTATCCGTTTTCGTTTCGATGTGGTTCATCGAACCATTCACCCAAATTAGGGGCTTTGCTAAGTTCGCGTTCAAGGTCTAGACAGAAGTCCTGTGAAGGAAATCCAGCTTCACCACATTCCAGCAGGAATTGGGCAAGAACAGAGGCAATAACCTCGATCTTTTCAACCAGGGGTTCAAGCTCAGTAACCGGAATGTTTTTTACGGGGCGATCCTCAGTGAGTGGATCGGTCTCTTCATTTTCAAAGGTCATGGTGATCTTCCTGTATAGGTTGGTGTTTTTGGGTTGTTGTGCGGGGAGGTCTTCGAAAAACACCCCGCACAGCAAGAGTAACACTCAGCTTAGGAAGGTCACCATTCTTACTACAGCGTATGTAAAGGTGTGATTATGAGTAATACAACCATCGAGATCGAAACGCTAAAACAACACATCCAGCACACTGTCGGGCAGCTGGAGAAACGGTCTGACTTACCCGCCGAAGATGGCATGGGTTCATTGATCTATCTCGGCAATCACCACGACGCGATACCCAGAGACCTGATACTGGATCCCATTCTCGAATCAGGAGAAATACACACCTGGATGTTAATGAAAATCCATGTGGACAATCCCATGCAAGCCACCCGCATCCCCTCTCAGAACGACTTGATGGAGCAGCTAAAATGCTCACGCCCCATCGTCAGTCGTCACATGCAGGTGCTACGTGCCCTGCGCTGGCTGACACTGTGTGCAGAAGTCCGTGGCGGTGACGGGCAATTCAGAGGTGCCGTCTATGCCCAGCATGACCAGCCGCTCAGCCTGGCTGACACCCTCCATCTGGACCCGGGATATATTGATTTTCTGGAACAACCCACCAAGGGGGATGTGCTGAAACGTTTGAGGCATATCAAACACAGTGTACTGACCCACACGGATTATTTGGTGTTTCAGGACCAACATCATCTGAGCACCCCACCCACCCAACTGGAACAAATTGATGCGCGACTGAAAAGCCACATCAGTGGCGATCCATTGGATACACACTTGAGCTGTCCCGCCAACACCGTTGATCCTGATGGCGTCAAGAATTTATACGGTGATCCTGAAAAACCGGCACATATTGAATACCTGAAACAGACCCTTGGTCACCATGTAAAGAATATTGACATGGATAAAACCAAAAGGTCTCAGAAAAACGGCCATGTAAAAAATATTGACGCGGTTAAAACGGGAAAAAATGATGACATTTCAACCAAATCACCATGTAAAAAACTTTTACATGGTGATTCTGTCCCTAGTAGTTGTAGTAGTGTTTTAAATAATAATAAAACTACTACTACCCCCCCTACCCCCCCCAATCAACAACTGTGTTTTCCGGAGGCCGTGAGCAAAACGGACCGCCAACGTGCTTATGCCGCGAAAATAATCGAACCTCTGCCGGAAGCAGAGCGAAAATTTGTTCTGGACTGGTTGGCAGACAAAGTGCGGGCGGGCGAAAACGGCACCGACAAACCCGTCGGCAATGCCATTGGGTATCTGGCATGGATCGTCAAAGAACAGATAGCCGGTACGCTGCCTGAGTCGGATTACGGGCTTCGCGAAGTCTCACCAAAAACAACGTTGCCAATTCCCAAAGAAGAAAGTCAAGAAGAAAACCAGCGTCAGTGGGAAGCGACAATGAAAAGACTGGGCAAGAAAGTCAATCCCGACGGTACGGTGACTCTGGATAAACAACAAAATGCGCATTGAGAACAATTTCAGAATCGGGCTTGGTGCGACTCGCACCAAGATTCCAGAGCAACAAATTTTGAATTTAAATAAGCAAGGAGAATGGTGATCATGAGCGAAACAACAGCATTGGTGAAGAGAGTCCATAAACCCGCTGCTCACACAGTACCGGTACCTATGGATTTTATGGGTACGGATTTTGATAATGACTTCGAGGACGATGAGAAGCCGGTTCGTTCACCCACGCATGAGGATAATGCGGATCCCATTGTGCCGCCCCGACAGGTGTCTGTGCGTCCTGGCCCTATGCGGACACAGGGTGAAATTGTTTTGCATACGCGAGCGGCGCACCGGTTATTTTATGGTCGTCGTCGTGATGACGAAAAGAACATCAAACCCATCATTGGCTTGGTGCGATTTTCAACAAATATAAACGGTATTTTTGAATGTGCGGCAAACAACGATCCTTACGCTGATGCAGTTCTGTTGCAAATTGAAGATCAGTTTTCTGCGGCAAATACATTGGTGACTGAAAATGTACTCGCAGTGGAGCAGTTACTGGGTAGCATGGAAGGATTGAGTATCTCCGGTAATGAGTCCGTCAACCCGGTCACACTGCCCGTGGAATTCAAAACCCCGTACGGATTTATGGGAGCCAGATTGCTGGGACAATATGACAAACTGGTACGACTGGGTTTGGTGGCCAAACATGTCGGGATGTTGTATTCGGATGACTGGAACAATTTGATCGGTAAGATGGGCAGCAAAATCCGGGAAGTGTTCTGGCTGTCTACACGATACCGCTATACCGGTGTGACGCGAGACGATGTGACGGCCAACAATGAGGTGGCCAGACGCGCTGCAACAAAATATGGAGAGCTGCCGCAAAATGTGATGGAAGGTACCCATCGAGCCAAACATGCACCGATCATACGGACGTCGAGCGCATTAAGTGATCATCAGAAAAATACCAATGCCAGAGCGCGTAATACCGAATAGGCATTGAAATGACGATTCAGACAAAGCCCCCAACGCTGCTTAAATGTTCGTCTTCTCAGTTGAGCACTGCCGCAACTCATTGGCTTCATTGTTCACACTGCATTGGGCAGAACAGAACCCATTACAGAATGAAATCTATACCTTTAAAAAATATGGAAGATGGACGTGTGAAGTTGTTAGTTTTTGGAGAACGTCACTGGAGGGGCAGAGACCATATTAAGCGTATCCGGTATGTGCCGTGGAACCGAATTACGGTGATACAAAACAAAGTGAGTAATGATAATTCTGGCAGTGAACATGAGTGATAATCGTAACCCTTTTAAAGGGCCCTTTAAGGGTAAGGGGGCGAATCGTCGAGCGTTACGTGAACTGGAAAGTGACTTGCAAAATATCCATGATGAAATGGATACGGTGCAAAAGAAATATAACGACGTATTTTCATGCCCACGGCCAGTCCTGCTGCGCAGGTTGCACAAACGCGCTTATTCATTTTTGTGGTGGCGTATGGTGGGTCATAGCGGTACCTACATACGGTTATTTGATAGTGATCAAGGTCGGAAGGTGTTGGCATCACTCATGCCTCAAACGCAACAATTATTAATCGCGTTTGATCGAGAGCGCATCAGGCTTAATTTTCGAGCCACCGTTGTGGGTAATGCAGTACAGGCGTATCGAATCAGAGAGCGAGATTTATCCATATTGGAGACACTGGATCCGGATAAAATGAATGCCGATAACGTTGTTTTGGACGTCGACCCTGACAGGGTTTCACATTTATATGACTGATTGCCGTGGATAAACCCACAAACTGATTTTTGTTTTATTGATGATTTTGCACGATCGCCATGCCAGTGTATTAGCCTGTAAAAACTGATTAATACTGACCGATAGGATTATTGACTATGACGGCAATACAAGGACTGGCCCGGTTGGGCGCTAACCCGGAACTGAAGTATATCGGTGATGATAAAAAACCGGTGTGCGAAATAAGCGCGCGATTTATTAATGGCAAACAGGATAAGGCAACAGAAGAATGGGAAGATCAGGGTTTTTGGGCACAGGTTAATATTTGGGGTCGATGCGCAGAGGCTGCGGCAAAAATGTTTTCATTGGGAGACAAGGTCATCATTGACGGTAACATGGTGATGGTCAGTTGGCCTGATAAAGATGATCCGTCCAAAACAGTGACCAGCCTGAAAATAGACTGTCATTCAATTACACCTTACCTGCCCGATTTAATATCACTGGACTACAAGAAACGTACATCACAAAGTACTGCCGCAAATCAATCATCAGAAGCCTAATGCCTTTTTAATAACATGATGACTATCAGGGAAGATGACTATCAGGGAATCAAGGAAGATGATCCAATGAAAAAAACGATTTTCCAATCTATTCGTTTTACCGCTGTGACAACATGTTTGATTTTATTTTTGTTTGGGTGTGGTGGCGGAAGTAGTGGTGGATCAGTCCGATCAGCCGGGTTGAGTTATCCAGATTGTAATATTGATTTAACGGGAACAGACAGCCTTGCGGGTTGCTGGGTATCTGAAGTGTGTGGGACCGGCGGCGAAACTGAAGAGGTCTGGGATGCCCAAGGTGTGCGTTACCTGGCCTGGATCAGCGAAGACCAGGTTTCACCGACAACTAAGGGCGTCATCGAACATTATTATCTGCGTTATAACAATGACCAATGTACGGGTGAACCGTTTGCAATAGCAGACTTCCAAGAAATACTGGCCGATACAGGCTTCGAGTCGATGATGGAGTATGAGATTCCTGGCTTTGAAACATGCACTGATCTGGCCGATAGCGCGATGACTCCGGCGCCTATTGCCTGTACCCGATTAAATCTGTTCAGTGATTTCAGGCCATTGGGAGCCGCACCTGGTGGCATTGGTGTAGCAACGTCAGTGGGGACATACGACGATGGAATCATCAGTACCCGATTATGTTTCGGCGGAGGGATGTATCCGGGCTTCGATCCAGAAAATGCCAACGACTTCGGCATCAATCATGCGCTGGACCCATCAGTCCAGTTGCCCACCGAGCTGAATTATCTCAATTGCCTAACAAGGTTTACCCTGTGAATAATTTAAAAAAAGACCAGGAGTCTTATTATAATCCGGATGATTATCTTCTGGGACATATTCTGTATAGCCTTAAAGAAAATGCAAAGCTGAAATGTTTTCTCGATGTGCAATGCTGGAGAAATCGTCAACTCATACTGCTGCCTCATCACGGTCGTGCCTATACCGATTTAACGGACAGGCAATTTAAGACTCTGGGTATCACAACGCTCGATGAAAAATTTTCCGTGCAGATTAAGAGCAATCCCAATGAAGGTCCATTATCTCCCAACCTAACCGTCGGCCTGAGATCTATCTCCATTAAACATTTGATTTGGGGCTTGGCGTTACAGACCGCTCGTGGCCGTGTGCCTGAAGGTACCGATTTGTCATTGCCATTTTATTTGCAATCCCAGCCAGATTTTCCTGAAACGCCAACAACACAACAAGGTCTGCGCATTGCTAATTTGTGGACAGGGAACCACTTCACACTGGATGAGATTGCCCAGAAATTGAATATCGATAAAACCGATGTGTATTCATTTTACAGTGCGGCAGTGGTAACAGGTTGGGCGGCATTTGCAATCGCGCGGGAAGATCCTCTTATTGTGCCTGGAGCCACCACCAAGGCAATGAGCAAAAATAAACCGCAAAAAGAAAAAGAGGGTTTTTTTGCATCAATCTTACGTCGAATTGGCAAGAGGTGACCCATGCATCAATTACTGATTGTTGAGTCTCCAAACAAGTGCAAAAAAATTCAGGGTTATCTGGGAGCGGGTTGGGTGGTGAAAGCATCACTGGGACATGTCAGGGATTTGCCTGAAAAAGAAATGGGCGTTGACCTGAAAACGTTTCGCCCATCCTATGTGGCAACCGCGAAGGGAAAAAAAATACTGGCGGGATTGCGGGCCAGTGTCAAATCTGCCCGCACGGTGTATCTGGCGATGGACCCGGATCGTGAAGGTGAAGCGATTGCCTGGCACTTGGCGGAGGCCTTGGATTTGAAAAACGCCAAACGGGTCACGTTCAACGCGATTACCAAAAAGGCTGTGCAGAAAGCCATAACCGAGACGGGTGAAATTGATCTCCAACAGGTGGCTGCGCAGGAGTGCCGACGTATTCTGGATCGTCTGGTGGGTTACAGCGTATCCCCTGCTCTGTCTAATGCCTATGGCAGCTGGTTGACAGCAGGTCGTGTGCAGTCGGTGGCGGTACGCATCATCGCAGAACGTGAGTTGGCCATCAAAAAATTCAAGCCCGAATCGTACGTTGAGGTGTTTTTATATTTTATTAATGGTGACATCGCCTGGCGTGCTCAGTGGATGCCGGGCGACCTGTTGCACAAGGATCAAAAACACTGGATTGATAAACCGTTCGCGCAGCGTGTTGCAGCGTTGAAGGAAGTGAAGGTGGCAGCTGTGAGCGAGGAAAGACGATCACGCCGCCCCCCTCCCCCATTCATTACCTCGTCATTGCAACAGGCTGCCTCTGTTTCACTAAAAATGCCGCCAAAAAAATGTATCCAGATAGCGCAAAAATTATTTGAGGCTGGCCTGATTACGTATCATCGTACCGATAGCCCTAATCTGTCCGACGAGGGTATCGCGGATGTGATGTCATGGCTGACCAATAATGGTTATGCGATAGCGGATAAACCAAACCACTGGAAAGCCAAGGCGGGCGCACAGGAGGGGCATGAGGCTATTCGACCAACGGCAGTGGAGACTGTTCCTGACATGTTGGTTGAGCAGTTGGATGTGAACCAGCTGAAAGTGTACCGCCTGATTTGGTCTCGTGCTGTGGCCAGCCAGATGCAGGATGCGGTTTTTAATGTCACTAAAATCGATCTTGTTTCGATTCAGTCCATTGATAGTCAAGCCATGAATTTTGTTGCCGAGGGACATTTGTTATTGAAGAAGGGCTGGATGGCACTGACCAAGGTGGATACAGCCGAGGAACAAACGACCGGAAAGGATGACAAAAATCAGTTATTGCCAAAACTACTGGCATCAACACCGCTGACAGCAAACACCAGCGAGGTTGTGGATAAAAAAACCAAACCCCCCTCCCGTTACACGGAGGCCTCGTTGATCCGAAAACTGGAGAATGAGGGTATTGGTCGACCATCGACCTATGCGTCGATTATCGATAACATTCTGCATCGAAAATATGTCGCTGTGGCAAAGCGCAAACTCCTGGCCACCGAGCTGGGCATTACCATTTATCAGGCACTGAAAGACCGGTTTCAGTTTATGGAGCTGGCATACACGCGCAAAATTGAATCCCGGTTGGATCAAATTGCGTTGGGTGAGGCAACCTACCGTGCAGTGGTCAGTGATGTCTACACGCAGTTGGCATCCGAATTAGGCTCACTGAGTAACATCAATATTGGTCATCAGGAAAAACATGATTGTCCAAATTGCAACAAACCGTTGCGTTTGGTGCAGGGGAAGTTCTGGGGGTGTTCCGGTTATCCGGATTGCTCATACACAGCACCCGACGAAGATGGCCGACCTGGGACACCTCAAGTACGCTCAACACCGTCTGATAATACCCAGTATCCCTGTGCCTGTGGTGATGGTTTTATGCAGAGCCGTACATCTCGTGGTAAATCATTTTGGGGTTGTTCCAAATATCCTCAATGCAAAAAAACGTTGCCTGATGAAAATGGCAAGCCAGGTGTGAAAATCAAACAAACAACATACACCCAAGAACATACCGCTGTCGCAGGTGATGTTTGTCCCGAGTGTGCGAAAGGAAGCGTGGTGAAACGCACTATAAGCAAAGGTAAGCAGAATGAAGGGAAACTTTTTCTGGGTTGTACTCACTTTCCCGAGTGCCGTTACTTTGCGTGGGCAGGTCAATGATGCGGGACACTGTTGCCCAATGTGTTATCCAGCGTGGTTCGCGAACCTGGGAGGTTCCTGCTTTGCCGTCAACGAGAGAAGCGGCTATGAAGCTGTTGGGTGACTGTACACGGGAGCATGATGACCTGGGGGCATATCGGTTTGTAGAACTCATCGACGATCCTGAGTTTGGCGGTGTTGACCTCACGCGATATTGCTTCAATCGCTACGCACACAATCAATGGTACTTATCGGAAACCTTTTCACCCTCTTCACCGACGGCATTTCCGATGGTACGTGATGATATTTTGCATTTCGCGGCTCATATTCTTAACTTGGTAAGCGATAATCCGAATTCGTTCACACTGGGTGGAAATGCTGACAGTGATCCGGCACAAGCCAACTACTTATGGTTTTCCACTAACAATGTCCAGGGTAATCATATAGCGTCACTGGCGATTCGCATCAATAAGGACAGAATATCGATACCCTTCCCCTCTGACCTCAGAGACCTCAATGGCCTTGAGGTGACAATGCCCAATCTGAGAAGCGCGCTACTCGCGGTAGAGATTCTTGTGGACAAGTGGTCGGGGCAGCGGCAAGTGTTTCTTCAAACGCCGACAGTCAATCATTGTTTACCGGATGTTATTGCGTAAGCGGACGAATAAATGACTGAAAAAATAATCCTGAATATAGATGGCCTTCCATTCGCCGACATCACCAATGCTGACCAGGTTGCAACAATCCTGTCACGGGAAACCGGTGCAGGCTACATGGTGACCCGCTATTCGGATGGTTATGGCTTGCTATGCCAGCCTGTTTCTTCTTCGTCACCGGTCAGGAATTTGTCACGTGACTTTGAAGACATCCGTTTCCGACCAGCCTGGCGTAGCCAGTTGGTATCTATGATCCTGGCATTTCTGGGGACAATACTGTACGCATTTTCTGACAACGTGTTGAAGCTGTTTGGTGCTGATGTTGTCTATACCATGTTAGGAAATATGGGGTGGTATTTTGACAGGCAAATACTGATTCAGGTGACTGCTTTTCTGGGTCTGGGCATTGCGATTTACTTGGGGCTGGTGATGTTGTATGCGATCTACAGCCGAGACTATTTTATCGGCCCCAAGGGTATTGAGGCCACCATAGGTCTCATATCCAAAGATCAAACCCGAATCGAGTTTAAGCATATGCGTGGCGTGAATCTCAAACAAGGCATTATCGAGCGTCTTTTAGGATTGGTAGGACTGGGGTATGGAACCATTGAAATTGCGACCTCGGGATCTGATGGTGCCGAAATATCTTTTCGAGGGGTTGCCAATCCTAAACGGTTGCTCGGCGTATTACGTGAGCGTTTGAAGGCATTGGCATAAGAAACACATTTTTATAAGCGGTCACCAGTGGTGCGTCCACACCAGTGGTGACCTGACCAGAACAACCTGACTTAAGACCAAGGAGGTCATCATGGCTACGGCAAATATTACGACAATATCCCTTTTTCCGCTAACGCGGCAAAATCACGAAAGAAATCCACAAAAATTGGCGGCATCAATGGATCGTTCCTTGTTAGTACTCAATGCTGTCGAAAGGCTTGTTGTGCTGTCGAGTGCTGCCGTTGATGCTGTGCAAGAAGGTGAATCATACGAAACGCTGACGCGGCGATTGAATGTTTTACATGAAAATCTACTGGAAGTGTCGCAGTTGGCATCCAGAGCCAAATATGAGGCGCTATCAGCTGAACCGCCGATTACCAGCATAGCTCCCAGAGTGAGTGAAATCTCATGAGCAATTTATCTAGTGATAATTCTGGCGTGGATGAACGCCTACAATGTGCGAAGTTTTTTATGGCGAGATATAACGGCCTTGCACCCATTCCGATTCTGGTGCATGTCATACGGGCGTTAGTAAAAGCGGATCTGTGTGGTGATTTTCGATCACTGTACGCAGCAGTTAAACGGGAACCTAGCATTACTGCCCACATTATTGCTCATGTTACCAATTCTCCAATGTATCCATCACCCAGTCTGCTCATGTCCGTCGACAAACCCTCTAAACCGGTCATGTCCATCGAAGTAGCCATCAATTTGATGGGCCTGAAGCAAACCAAACGTGTGCTGCTTCCCCTGCTGGTACAAAAGACATTTGATTGCTCGCAATGCAAGGCATTCAATCTCAAACGTTATATGATGGATGCTATCTCTGCGGGATATTATGCTATCAGCGCAGGAGAGGCGTTGTTGAGTGGTGACAATTCACCAGCGATAAAAACCAATGCCAATGACTGGTACACCATTGGTTTGCTGCACAACATTGGGTTGCTTTTTATGGTCCAACACGATTCACAGACCATGACTGAGACACTCTCTGCCCCAAACCTGATCGATGCATTGCATTCGACGTTTGGATTCGATTATTTTGATCTAGGCGCAGTACTGTTAAAAAAATGGGGATTGCCAGCCCCTTTTTACGTGCCACTACCCTACATACGTGATCCTGCTTATCGAGGTGAGCAATGGTGGGTTTCCGCAGCTCTCGATCTGGCCAGATTGATGATCTCGCCCAAGTTGGAAGACGATGAAATAACAACGTTGGCTGAGCAATGGGGCATCGTATTATCGCCTGCTATGGTCGATGACATGGACGAGGCGTTGGATATGGTGAATACGGTTATCGATTAAATAGAAGTCATATCGCGTTTTAAAAAATAAATTTCTTACTTGAATTGCAAGATATGGATTGCTATTCTTCAAAGACACAGTGCCTGTCTCACAGGTGCCGTTGACCGCTTCATGAATCGTGTGACAAGCGGCAGCCAAACGCCCCACCAGGTGAATGGCTCGATTCATTTCATTCCGTTAACGCGGAATTATCCATCCACCCATCGGGGAACACTTCCCCTGTGGGGTCAGTGTCTTCTCCTAATGGGTTTTTTTTGCTCTATCACAAAGGAGAAGCACCCATGAATAACAATACTCAAAATAACGACGCTCAGAAAAAAGAGTTTTTTGACCTCCACACTACTGGCGTTGGTTATTTGAACCGGGCACGTACTGTAAACCCTAACCAAGGCAAACCGTACGAAGCTGTGTCGATTGCCGCACTTCGTGGTCGCTCGGACAATCCGTCGTATTCGTATTTCGATACGTTGATCGTTGGCAGTGATGCAAATGATTTCGTGAAAAAACACAAAGATGCGATCAATGATCGCAACACAAAGGTTCTGGTCCGATTCAAAGTCGGCGACGGTGAACCGTTATCTTATGAAGTTAAGAGCGGTGACAACAAAGGCAATCGAAACCATTTTATCAAGTCCCGGTTGCTGCAAATCACCTGGGCCTCGATTAATGGTGAGGTTGTTTTGGCACCGCCTGTATCGACAACGTCTGATTCCTCTGCTGATAATCAACAAGCGGATGATCAGGTTGCCGACCAGTCTGCCGAGAACCTGCAAAGTGCAGAACCATCGGAACAGCAGCCTGCTGATGAACAAATACCTGCTACCGTGGAACTAAATCTGACGGATGTAGATTTTGTTGATAAGAGAGCCGATCTGGAGGGGGCTGGATATTTCCTGAGTGGTGTGAATGGAGTTATTCAGGTGTATACACTTTCCCAGGCCGCATAATTGTATAGTTGTTGATTGAATTGCCCACATTTTTTCGTGGGCAATATTTTATGTTTTTTTAACCCGACCGGGGATAACTCATCCCGGTTGGGTTGTGGTTGCCCCGGTTTTTTAAATTTAATTCAAAAAAATCAGGAGCAATATCATGAGCGTGAATAAAGTCATCTTAATCGGTAATCTGGGTCAGGATCCAGTAGTGAGATATATGACCAGTGGTGATGCGGTTGCTAACATCAGTCTTGCTACCAGCAAACGCTGGAAAGATAAGGATACCGGTGAGCAGAAAGAAAACACCGAGTGGCATCGAGTGGTGTTTTTCAAGCATTTGGCTGAAATCGCTGGCCAGTATGTAAAAAAAGGTTCCAAAGTGTACATTGAAGGCGCGTTGAAAACTCGGAAGTGGCAAGATAACACCGGAACTGATCGTTATGTGACAGAAATTGTTGCAAGCGACTTGCAAATGCTGGATTCTCGCGAACCGAATAAAAACGCTGTTTCTGGTAATGTACCTCCGGACAACACATCATCTCTTGATGATGCCGGTGTTTACGATGGTCCCCAGCATGATTATGACGATGATATTCCATTTTAGGAGTTACCTGAGAGATTACCCACGATTTTTTTCGTGGGTAATCCTTCTTTTCATTTTTTATTGCATGAGATATATTCCGTTCCTAGTGACGCCACCGAGTGGCACCACTAGTGGCGGTCATGGGTCATGCAATACCGTCCCGACTTGTTTATTCAGGTTGTGATCCAGGTGTGTATGTAGATCGAGCCACTCCCTACCCAATAGTGATGGTTTGTTTCCGCATACGCCGTGTCGTCTCACCGTAGAGTCCTGCCTGGAGCAATAACAATCTTTCTTTGATTATTGTTCCAGGCAGGGCTTTACGGCCTAACCTCTTTCGTCCTCTTTCGGACAAATTTTGCTTACTCATCGGCTACGTGGCCGAGAAAACACGCGCCCTTTGTGCGGCCACCAAATAAGTCCGTGTGCTGATGACGTGATGATCCTTGGACTCTCATTAATCTGGATCAGATGATCCCGGCGTATTGTTTTTATTAACGCGGGTATCGTTCGAGTCAAATTTGTATTAGCAGCAAACTAGAGCGCTTGTATGCGTGGGTTTGTAACCGACAGAAATGGGCAGATGTTGGTTGTGCGTTCAGAATACCCGTCGCAAGGCGGGTCTTCTCAAAACAACTTATTAGAGTTAGTCAGGTTGTTTTGAGAAGACAGATAGACTGTCTGAACAGTGTTTGTGCCGTTCGTTGCTCGGCCTTAAATAAAGCAATAAGCCAAGTGGTCATGGATCATGAAATATCACTGGTTCCATTGAATATGGAGCTGATCCATTTTTGTTAATTTAATGACCCGTCATGGGGAAACGATCCCTTGGCGGAGTTTGTTTTCCTGTTTACGGTTTCTCTATTTTAAGGAGAATACGAATATGAAAACAGAAATAACCGGTAGTCACCCAGACTTAAATACGTTTAAAGCAACCGGTTCCATATCCGGTAAATGAGATTTCCCTGATTAAAGAAGTCCTATGCCGTTCGTTGCCCGGCTTTAATAAAGCAACACTATAGGCGGTCATGGATCATGAAATACCGCCAGCCTCACAAAGGCTGATCCATCATTGACAACCCTTCCGGGAATTCCGATTCCCAGGCAGGGAGTTGGTTTTTTTGAACGGGTTTTTTTCGACCCACAGAGGCTCACTCAAGAATCTCTGTATGGGGTTTTTGGGTGAGCCTCTGTGGGCCATACCAAAAAGGAGAAAACCATGAAACCAAAAATTAAACGACCTGAATTAACCATTGAACATGAACAAAAGAAAGATGTCTGGAGCAAAAGACATACTGCTAACACTATAACCACAGCAGATAGGATTTTGAAAGATTCAATCCTAGAAAAATGCCTGGTTACCCCCTACTTGGCTAAACCTCTTTTTCACCCGATTGACAATTTGTTTTGTTGATCGGGTGAAGAGTGTTTAGTCATTTTATACCCAGGTTACTGACAAGATCGAAAAAATTTCATCTGTTTTGTTTTATTCTGATGGTTAATAGGATTTAGTCGGTACCTTTTGTCAACCCAGTGGGGATACGTCCCCATTAGGGGCGTATTTCAAATTTATATAGAGGAGAAATACGATGAGTGATAATTGTGAATTTATGAGCCTTGAACAAGAGATTGTTATGAGAGATTTGTACGTTACTGGTGTCAGTTTAGCGAAAGCTAAAACATTTGCTCTGTGTGGAACACCTGAAGCTATTGAAATTGTGAAAACAAGATTAGAAACTTTAGGTCGTGTTTTTAAACACCTTGATAGCGAGCTTCCAGACGATAGCGATGTTGATTTATCTGAAATGCCAGAATACAAAACGTCAGCAAATACGTTTCTCCGTTGTTTTGATGATTTTTTTGCGAGTCAGATAAGCAATGAAGAATACCAAACAATTAAGTTAAATCTTGTTCCAAGATTAAGTTGATGAGGATCTACACCATGGGCAACATAACGAAGAAATTGAAGGACGTTGGATTTATTTGCTACAAATATACTTGGTCAAAAGGTATTGGGACGCTGTTTTTGTTTTATCCTGACGGTCAATGGGATGACGATAAACTGACGTTAAATGAAGCATTGAAAAACTATCCTCCCAAGGAATATAATTGGATACATATTAACGACTCTTCCGTATAAGGTTTTTACGGTTAAATATCAACAGAAGCCTATCATAAGATAGGCTTTCTCAAAGCGACTTGTGACAGGTCATTTTGAGAAAGCAGCCTGTGCCTGCTGAGGCCAAAAACCAGCATCTTGACCAGGTCATGAATCGCGTAACACCTGGCAACCCTGTTTTCAGGGGCCGATTCAACTTTTTGTCGTTATACCCACTGGGGAAAATTATCCCCATGGGATAGGTTTCCCCTAAATTTCACAGTAAGGAGAAACCCATGGCAACCATCACCAATGGCCGACTGGTCGTTAATACCATTAACGGAAGATTCGGTACGTTCAATGTCGGCATATTGTATTCATCGATTGGCGATTTTGTGGCTAAATACGATGGTCTCGATGAGTTTAATGAAGGCAGTTATGAAGGTGAATTTATCATTCTACGCATCTTTCAGAAAACCCGGAAATTTCGTGTTGGGTTGATTATTGAACCCGTCGCGGAGATCGGGGAAATCATTCTCAATGAGATTCATGAAGGTGATCAAGATGATTTACCTCCATCGATTCCCGATCCTGTTGAAGAAGAAATAAAGGAATCGGGTGGTCTGTCTACATCTTTGGATATTGACAAATCGTTACCGGAGAATTTATCGGATGACGGTCTGGAAGCACTGTTTGGTGGTCTGTGGCCTTTGGGGGATAGCGTTAAGCTGGACTCTACTGTTAGTCGGGTTTCATTCCGCCAACAGCGAGATTATCTGAAAACGACTGGCTATACCTTTATTTCCAAAGAACAGATTTGGGTTAAGTGTTAATAACTTTCCTAACCCAATCATTTTTTAAATGCAATCAATTTGTAAATCAACCCACGAGGGGTACATCACCCCTCATGGGATCGGTGTGCTTCTCAATTCTTTATGTCTGTACAAACCTGAGGAGAAACACACCATGGATAATATGACTACGAATACAAATTGCCTAGCTGACATGCAGTGTGCGTGTGGCAGTATTGGTCCCTTTATGATCACCGTGATGACCGTTGTTAAGATGACGGATGATGGTGCTGACATGAAAGGTGACTTGAGCTTTGATAACAATTCACCTTGTCAATGTTACCAGTGCTTTAAAATGGGAAAGGTAGCGGACTTTAAAAAAATATCCGAATGTTTACCACCTATCCTTCCTTAGCACCGGTGTGCCGATATTCCGGAAAGCGCTATAAACAACCGACGCCACTGATGCTCAACATTATTATCAACCCGTCCGGGAATCACCTTCCGGACGGGAGGTGTTTCTTCTGGACATATATTTTAGGAGAAACCGTTAAAGGGACTTACGAAGGCAAGCGTTATCGTATTCCTCAGCGGATGCTGGGTGACGTAATCGCTGCTTAATATTAATCAAAACCCTGCTGGGGATTCTCCCTGTAGGGAGTTTCTCCGGCTTGATTTAACTGGAAGGAGAAATGACATGGCGTTAATGTTCCAGCGGCTTGCCCGCAACTATGCAAAAAATGGGTACTACCCTACTGACTCAGCAACCACGCAATGCATTATTGGTGCTTTGCAGCCTGCTGATTCAAACCAAAATGATGTGATGAGGATTCTGGACCCCTGTTGTGGTGAGGGGGTGATTCTGGCGGAATGCAAACAGGCACTTGGAGCAGATCGTACCGTGGCTTATGGCATTGAATACAGTGAAGAGCGTGCCTGGCATGCCAAGCAATTACTCGATCATTGTATACATGCGGACATCCACGATTGCGTCCTGGGTATCCGGCAGTTCGGGTTTATGTTGTTGAACCCACCTTATGGCGACACTGTGGCGGACAGGACTGACCTTTCCTCAAAGTCGGATCGTTTGGAGAAGCTGTTTTATCGACGCACTGTGGGTTTGTTGCAGTATGGTGGGGTTATGGCTTTGGTCGTGCCCCGCTACAGTCTCGATAAAGAGATGTCCACCTGGATCGCCCGGCACTTCCATACTGTCCGAGTGTATGAAGCCCCCGAACAGCAATTCAAACAGCTGGTCATTATGGGGGTTCGGCAGCGCGTCGAGGGCACTGATGCGGCCCTGTGCCAACGACTGAGAGCTATAGGTGTCGGTGATATCCAAGTGGAGGTATTTCCTGATGAATGGCTAAATGAGCCTTACGTTGTGCCTGCGGTGCAGCATCAGCAGGAGGTGAAGTTCTACTCGGCCAAGATCGATCAGCGACAGTTAATCGATGTGATTAGCGAAGAGCCCGGCTTATGGCGGCATATGGGGTTGGTATTTCATTATGAACATCGACAGCATAGACGACCTCTGAGGGCACTTTCGCCGTGGCACCTGGCATTGGCTCTGGCTGCTGGCCAGGTATCCGGTGTGGTTAAATCACGCGACGGACGAACCTTTGTTATTAAAGGCGACACCTTCAAGGACAAGGTCTCCACCGAAGAAATTGTGCGTAACGGAAAAGGCGACATTGTGGGTAACAAACGCATCCAGACGGATCGCTTTGTTCCCACTATTCGTGCTCTGGATTTCACACCCGGTAGCCTTACCTTTGGTGAATCTTTGATTATTCGTTGAGTCAAAATCAACAGTCTGAGTAAGACCCCGCAAGGGGTCTTTTTCGTTGCCTTGGTGCCAGATATAGTGGTTTACCACGATAGTAAGTAAACCATGGGTTTTGCCTAATACGCGGTCTTGTATTAAACTTCAGGGGAATGTTGTAGCCACTGATGAGTGGTGCATTTGACCGCTTCATGAATTGTGTAACAAGCGGCAGCCGGACACCCGTCAGGGGCGATGGCTCGATTCACTATGTTTTTATCCAGCCGGTTATGCGGCTTACCTAATTAATCCGTAGAGGAAACCCTTCCTCTCGCGGATGGTTTCTTCTGTGGCCAATTCAGGAGAAACCCATGAACCACCTATAGCATATTTTTTGACTGATACCCGCAGGGATTTCACCCTGCGGGTGTTCTTTCTTTGGGTTTTTACTTGTTTCATTAAAACAGGGAGGGAGAATGACATTACTGAAAATATCAGCAATTAACGATTGTTTTGTGGATGCTTATCTGGTGGATGATGCCAATCATTTACTGTTTTTATCGATCTGGGGTCGTGATACTGCCTTGCAGGAGTTTATTGCCAGGCTTTCGTTGCCGGTCAATGAGAATGGTATCCGTGATTTCACGGTTATTGGTGATGGGCATGAACGTTATGTGCAAACCCCCAACGTGGACACATTGGATAAGACCACGGCCAAGACATCAGCCAACACGATCTTTGGACAACTGGCCCAACTATGGATCTATAGCAAGCAAGCGGTTCAGCCCGATATGGCGAATCGTCGGGCGATGATGTTGTTTCGGGAATCAGACAATCCTGATCCCTGGCCGATGATCAAAACCGTGTGTCATTTGCCTCTGCTGGACCATTGGCGTGATGCGTTTTTAGGTTGCTGTCACAAACAAGAGTGGTTGCAAAAACTGAATAAAGGTTTTGGCATGAAGGGGCTTTTAATCGATCTGGGTGATGAGGGTGTTGAGTTAACCGTTACCCAAATGATCCAGAACCATGAATTGGTGTTGGGAACAAATCAGGCCTTGGGTTCGATGATCGATTGAGTCATTGTTATATTTTTTAATCATCTTTTTTAATCATAAACAGAGAACCCCTTAACCGGGGATTCTCTCCAATGATCGGGATCATTGGAGAGAATTTTTTAGTATTCATTCGTATTCAGTGGCCACAACTATGTGGTACCTGTTGAGCAGGACATGGATTGTGTAATTTCTGCCAGGCTTTAACGCCGAAATGGGGACGGGCAAGACGATGATGGCCATTGCCTGTGCGGCAATTATGCATGCAGAGGGATATCCACGTTGTCTGGTGATTTCTCCACCCCACCTGGTCTACAAGTGGCGGCGGGAGATCCAGGAGACCGTGGCGAATGCCAAAGTCTGGATATTGAACGGCCCGGATACCCTGGCCAAACTATTGCATCTTCGGGAATCGCTGGGATTGCCAGATCATGACGGGCCGGAGTTTTTTATCATCGGTCGGGTACGCATGCGTATGGGCTTTCACTGGAAGTCTGCATTCGCCATCCGGTGGCGGTACGTTCGGGCCAGTATCGAAGAAGGTAACTCGGACTCGGGTAGCGTGTTGCATCGCAACGCCTATGCGGCCTGCCCCGCCTGCGCCACAGTTGTGCGTGACGCTGATGGGGAGCCGGTGACCATTGCACTGTTTCCTGATGACCGGCGTCATTGTTGTCAGGCGTGTGGTGAACCATTGTGGGAGCTGATGCGACCAACAAAACGCAAGAAGACCCGCCGGGAATTGGTCATGGATGCCATGTGCCAGATCCCGACCATCGGCCCGAAGACAGCGAATCGTTTGGTCTCGGTGTTTGGTGAGGATCTTCTGGGCGGCATGTTGAGCGATAACGTTTACGAGTTCATCAACCTGATGGATGAGGATGGCGAGCTGGTTTTTACCGACAAGCAGGCCAGACGTATGGAGCGAGCCATGGCGAATATTGAACTCTCGTTTGGACAAGGTGGTTATCAGCCCACCGAGTTCATCAAGCGGTATTTGCCAAATCGTTATTTTAGTCTGATGGTGGTGGACGAAGGTCATGAGTACAAAAATGATTCTTCAGCACAAGGCCAGGCCATGGGCGTATTGGCCAACAAGGTGAAGAAGGTGATCTTGTTGACTGGTACGTTGATGGGCGGCTACGCCGACGACTTGTTTTATTTGTTGTGGCGAGTCATGCCGAAACGGATGATCGAAGACGGTTATGTGTACAACGATCGAGGTAGTCTGGGCAGTGCGGCGATGTCGTTCATGCGTGAGCATGGGATTCTAAAAGACATCTATACGGAGACCGAAGGTAACTCACACCGGACGGCCAGAGGCAAGAAGGTGACGGTGCGAACCGCTAAGGCGCCAGGTTTTGGGCCTAAAGGTATTGCCCGTTTTGTGTTGCCGTTTACGGCGTTCCTCAAACTCCGGGACATTGGCAATAACGTTCTGCCTGCGTATGAGGAACACTATCTCGAAGTGCCGATGAGTGATGACCAACGGGCGTGTTATGAGCGCATGCAAAACACCTTAACGGCGGAGCTGAAAGAGGCGTTACGGCGTGGTGATACCAGCTTGATGGGCGTAGTGCTCAACGTGTTACTGGCGTGGCCAGATACCTGTTTCCGAGATGAGAACGTGGTGCATCCGAGGACACGGGCCACCCTCTTCTACACCGGCTCGATTTTCGCAGAAGATGAAATCATGCCGAAAGAGGAAGAGTTGGTTCGCCTTTGCAAGGAAGCGAAACGTCAGGGTAAACGTGTATTGGTCTATACCGTCTATACCGGCAAGCGTGATACAGCATCAAGGTTGAAAACCAGACTACAAGAAGAAGGTTTGAAATCGGCCGTACTGCGCGCCTCGGTGGATACCCGTAAACGCGAGGACTGGATCATGGATCAAGTGGATCGGGGTATTGATGTACTGACCTGTAATCCCGAACTGGTGAAGACGGGGTTGGATTTGTTGGATTTTCCAACCATCATTTTTATGCAATCGGGCTACAATGTTTACACCTTGCAACAGGCTGCGCGTCGATCCTGGCGTATTGGTCAGAAGGTGGATGTTGATGTGTATTTTCTCGGTTATGAGGCGTCGGCACAGACAACCTGCCTGACCTTGATGGCCAAGAAAATTGCAGTGAGTCAGTCCACGTCGGGTGATATGCCGGATACCGGTCTTGATACGCTGAACCCGGATGGGGATAGTGTTGAAGTGGCATTGGCAAAGCAGTTGATAGCGTAAGTCGTAAACTATGTGCGCAGAGCTTCCGGGCTCTGCCGCGCATAGTCTTTTTATGGGTATCAGGAATTAAGGCGACGATTCCAATGAACCCGCGTCCTGACTGGGTTTTCCTTGATTTTCTCTCTAAATTGCCACAGCATTGGAATTTGGCACCTATTGGCTAAAAATATGGCAAAAAGACGCCCTATAAAACGGCTTATTTCTAAATATGAACCAGGTGAAGGCAAGGCTCAGGTTTTAGATAAACCAAGCGAGCTATCGCACCTACTATTTGTCGCATCCCGTGGACAGCTGGGTCGAAGGAATGTCGCAATTCTCTGGATGCTTTTTGGTACAGGGATGAGAATCAATCATTTAATGACGAAATCATAACTAATGAAACATAGCAAAACAAAAACCAGTTACTACCGTCGTCTCTATGTCGCCTATCTGATCGACTCGGGCATCAATACAGTGCCGGCAATTATAGAGGCTACAGGCATGCCGCGACGTACTGCTCAGGCCACTATCAATGCGTTGTCAGAATTTGATATTAAGTGCGATCACATTGGGGCAAAAAAGTCCGGCGAGTACAAAGTTACTAACTGGGCGGCGATCCAAAAAACGTGGATTAAAAATAACTTGCAGCACATCAAGGATGTGCTAGAATATCCGCAAGTAAAATATAAAACCGAAGGGATTTTGCAGCGATGAGCATTGAAAAACGGTACGCGGCGGGAAAGCGGGTTTGTATTCCAAATAGCGTTAATTTTCAGCCAGACGTAATTTTGGATGAATTATCAAAACTGTTCGACGCGGGAAAAGCTCGGCATCTCGTATTAAGTGAATTCGATAGTTTATTTGCGATTGAGTTTTTATTATCAGGTTATGACACGGTTGGTAATGATAATGAATATTATACGCGAGTTACTCTCGCAGCAGATACGAAAGTGGATGCTCTGAATGAGTTACACAACCTTGGGTTGCATGAATATTATTCGGCGAGGTTTAAAGATGACTACCTCGCTTGGTAATAATATGAATGAACAAAATAGAAAAATGCTGACAAATTGTGATGGATCATGGATGGATGTTTCCATCGACGATTTGGTTTATATAGTACTGTCCGAGACGCAGAAGAAAAAAATTTTCCCGCTATACGACTGATTGGAACCTGAACTAGATAAGGTGTTTTGTACGATGAGTGACGTTAAAAATAGTGGGTTTTTAGAATACAAATTTGAATGTTCTCGGCTTGAAAATGACACAGAGGCTGGGGATGAAACAATAGGGCTGTACTGCCAGTACAGTACAGCCTTCTTAACAAAAGAAGATGTAATCGCGATGGCAAGACATTTTAACTTACAGGGCGAATCAATCGATCCGTGTGAGAGTAAAAACATAGTTGGAAATTGAAGATGAGCGATTTTGAAAGCATTAAAGAAGAGATAATGAGAGGCGTAGACCACTCTAACTTTATTGCGGGTCTCTATGATACGGGCACTATACTAGAGTATGGTGATTATGTGCTATCGGGCCTTTGCAGCGATGGTAGTCGCGCACTCGGCTATGTTGTTCAAGTACGTAAGAAATGGGGTGCGTTTGGTAGTGATATGTTTTTTATTCGTGACCACCGGGGTGGATTGGCGACGCACGAAAATCAATCGTTTTGGAAGCTGACAGAAAGACAGACGGAAGCTGTAAAAAGATTCTTTAAATATATGCCCAACGAAGAGCTTGTTGATAACCCTGATATTTTTTATTCGGTAAAGGATAATTTCCGGGAGCAGGGGTTTATTGTTGAGCCGGATAACGCCCCAGAGCGAGTTGACAGTTTTGCTATTGCTATGACTATCAGCAAAGCGGGATAAGGTTAACCACATCAAAAAAATCGAGCAAGGTGATTCTTTACCGTTGGTTCTACAGGATAAACAAGGATGTTTAGCCAAGGGAACGGTATCAGTTGATGAAAGTGGAACGTTTATGTTTCGCGAGGCAAACAATTGTAGTTTAGCAGATAGCGATGCACTTTACTTTACAGGTAATAAGTTAGTTAAGTCGCAAAAGCTTGTCGCATCGATGTCGATGGGGCTTGATGAGTATGCAGAATTCATAAAGAGGAAAGTATCTGCGGAGCCGGAATCGAGCAATGTGAGCGAAAAAATGAGGGAAATCAATCGACTTAAGAGCGAGCTTCACAAAAACATACCAGCCTGGGAGTTACTAGCCGGGACAACTGCATCCTGTAACTAGATATGACCACAGCTATTGATTTATTTGCAGGTTTAGGTGGATTTACTGAAGCGGGTAGAATGTCTAGCCTCGAAGTCGTTTGGGCCGCCAACCACTGGCGTCTTGCTGTTGACTGCCATGAAGCCAATCACCCAAAAGTTATACACACATGTCAGGATCTGCACCAAGCCAACTGGTATCAAGTCCCCAAGCATGACGTATTGCTCGCCTCCCCTGCTTGTCAGGGCCATACAAATGCCAGAGGAAAAGAGCAAGCACACCATGATGAAACGCGGTCTACCGCCTGGTCGGTAGTGAGCTGCGCTGAGGTTCACAAACCGGAGTTAGCCATCATTGAAAATGTGCCTGAATTCTTGAAATGGAATTTGTATCCAGCATGGAAGTTGGCGATAGAATCTCTCGGCTACGCTGTTTCACCTCACATTGTAGATTGTGCAGACTTGGGTGTTCCTCAGCATCGGGAAAGAGTGTTTATCATTTGCAGTAGAAGTCGATCACCGCTCAAACTCAAATTACCAATGCGGTCTCATAAGCCTGTGGTTGATATCATTGAGTGGGATGATCACATCTGGAGCCAAGTGGAAACCCCCAGACGAGCAACAGCCACTCTAGCGCGTATTACCCGTGGCCGTGAAACCTACGGACAACGCTTCGTGATGCCGTACTATGGCAGTGGATCGGGTCTCACTGGTCGCTGTTTAAACCGCCCATTGGGCACCGTAACCACGATAGATCGTTGGGCGGTCGTCGATGGAAATAAGATGAGAATGCTACAACCTTCTGAGTATAGAAAGGCGATGACATTCCCGGCACATTATACCCTACCCAGGGTGAAGCGTGATGCGGTAAAGATGTTGGGTAATGCGGTGCCACCCCTGGCGGCATCAGAAATAATCAAAGCTTCCTTGAAGGCGGCTTAAGTGATTGGAAACGAGCAATAGATATGCATAAAGGTCAAGTAGTTCAATTAACAATACAAGCTGCCTCTGACGAGACAGTCATACGGTTATTACAATATGACTATCATTTGCGGAGTCTGGAGTCGAAACTCGCTGAGACAGGCCTCGATGCCAGTGAGGCTCTTGATCGTGAAGATCTAATCGAAATTATTTTGGATGCCATGGGAATTCCAGGCGAAAAACATCATTGGGACCGTGGTGGTTGGCCAGATTATCCCGTAGATATGATTATTCATGGCACGGTAGATGAGTGCAAAGCGTTCATTCGGCGAGTACGCGAAGAATATAATGAGATACGCAGCAATTCGCCGGATGAGTAATTAACTACCTCCAGCTATGCTGGTTAGTATTATAGGTATTCTCTTTATGCTATTTAATAGATATACCAGTGGAAACTGATGTGAGCAATTTATCGGAATTTTTTATGGGGAAAGATATGACTTTTACTGACGAAGAAATAGCACAATTAGCTCATATGGAAGGTAAAGCAGTCAACAAAATAATTGGTAATGCTGCTGATTTGATTATCAAGGCCATTGCCGATCATCATGGGTTTGAGTTGCCGGTGAAACGGAAATAAAAGCAACATACCGGGGCAAATGAGTTTTGGAATACATTACTTCTCCAATTCATCGATCAGGCGAGAAATGATTTTGTTATTGATATCGATCCCCTGTTGTTTCGCGAACTGACTGAGGGACTGTTTAGACACCCCTAGGTCGCGTAGTAAGGAGGCTTTGGTAGGATGGCGAAGGATTGCCAGCAACTTCTCAACAATCTCTTCGTTGGTGTAAATCTTCGGCATTATAAGGTAAATAATATATTGACTTTTTGAGAGGTCCATATATCATAGACCATAGTGGATGAAAGCTCAAAGATAAGGAGATTATATGAATACGGTCCTCTTGCGAATTTACCTGGTCGGTGTGTCTGCCCTGCTTTCCGCCTGTCAAGGCTCCTATCTCGGTGGTTTGTTGATTGTCGATACACACGATGCCGGTACGGCTGGTGCGCAGGTGTACGCGGATACGAAAAACCAGCGCCCTGCTCCCTGGGGGGAATGCCATAGCTGGCGTCGGCTGTCAATGACCACATCCAATGATGTGGACACGACATACAATAAATTGATTCGCTCCAGACTCGTTAATGACCTTTCCGTGCCTCAAACCAGCAATGCGACCATTAATCAAAACATCAATCAGGACTGGGCACGACCGGATGAGCGCCCCGATCTGATGTACGTCATGCCGCCCCGATGGATGGTGGTGCGGGTAAAAGATTTTGAACAGACCGGCGTTGTCAGCTTTGGGATCAGTAAAAATAATCGCGGAAATCGACCGGGCAGTTTCGTCGATATCGAATATTGTGAGGGTGGAAAATACGACATTGGATTTTATGTGCCGGATCACATGAAAACAAAATTTGAGCACAATTTGAAAGCGCTGTTCCGAGAGGCTTTGACTTAATATTGCGCGACTGGATATAGAGGAAGACACTATGAGCAGGATAAACAAGATATCTGTTAACAACGAAGAGCACAGGTACGATCATCTGTGCCGACCAGGCGCAAAAGGTAAGATCATGGTGTACTGATCATGAATAATATGGGGTGAGAAATATGCATAATATTATATATGCCGCAGGCATGTTAGTTAATATTGCACTCATTATTGGTGGTGTTGGATTTCTTGTTTGGATGTCGACGCAAGGCGAAGCAGATATCATACACCAATCAAATGTGTTATCTGTGATGTTTGAAGCGTCATCATTATTATTGGCTGTATGGATAATGTTTCATGCCTTCAAAGATAATCCAAAGCGACCAAATTTATTATTGGTCGTTATAGGGATAGCGGTAATAATTATAGGCACACAAGTGCTTGGCCCTTTAGCGGGTGAATCCTATCAACAGGTAGGGGCTACTGCGATTCAATTGAGTACATTGGAATAAACTTTGTGAGCTACACCCACGAACATTTAGTATCAAGAGCTCGCACCTGGCTTCGCAATACTGCTAATTGTGGTGTTGTAGTTACTGAGACATTTTCAGTTTCTTCAACTGGAGAAACACCCGATGCCATCGGATTCAGAAGCGGAGGCATATCGATACTAATTGAGTGCAAGGCATCCAGAGCTGATTACTTCGCAGATGCAAAAAAGCCATTCAGGAAGAGGTCGGAAAAAGGAATGGGACTTTATCGATTTTATATGTGCCCTGAAGGCTTGATCGATTTAGTGGATCTACCGGAAAAATGGGGACTTTTATACATGGGGAAGCGAAAATCGGTAAAAGTTATAGCCGGTGGCCCCAAAGGTAATATGTGGTTAGGATTACCAGAGGAGAGTTTTCACGAGCGGAACCAGCAATCTGAATGGGATCTACTTTATTCTTCGCTCCGTCGTGCTCAAGCAGTTAAATGACATTGGAACCTGATTATGGATATAGCGTTAACTTCGGCTGGTAAATTAATGCATCAGTGGCCACAGCAAAGTTGGTATGGTGAATCACCGGAAATTATGCAGACAAGTCGATTTGCTGGCCAGGAAATGATAGCAATTCAGAAGTCGGATGATGAGCCGGAAATATATGAACTTCACTATATGGGTTTTGCGGTATCAGGGTTTGTAGGTATTGTGGCTGCTAAAGATAAAGCTCCGGCTTTTGCGAAAAAAGTACTCATTAATTTATCAGAGCAGATATTGGAATAAAGGATAGATCCATGACCAACGACAGACATGGTTCGTACAGAAGCCTGTGAAAACTATCGTGCTGCGGCATGGCTTTTTACGAATTGACGATGGAGAGACCTGTCCCAATTAATTTCTTAAAACGCCATCCACTGCATCAGGTGCCCCGTCTCTGCGGCCAGCACCTGGGTATAAACCTCGGTGGACTGGATGTTGCGATGCCCCAACCACTGCTGGATGACCGGTAACGGTACGCCGTGCAACACGGCATTTACTGCGAATGAATGGCGAAACGTATGGGGTGTCACATTGATGGGCAATCCCCCGCCGCCCGTTGCCCGCACCTTGTTGGCCAGCACGCGGACCCGTTTTCCTGCACCGTGTCGGCCAACGCTAAACAGTTTCTCCCCTAGCCCCAGTCGGTGTGTTGTGAAATAACGCTCTAACTCTAACAAGTAAGTCCTGTCAGTGATGGGTACCAGGCGCGGCAGCGGATCGCCCGCAGCATTGGTACGCGGTCGGCCACGTCGCTTGGATATTTTGAGCGACACATAGCTGTGATCATCATCAAAATGAAAGGCGTTACGGGTCAAACTCAGGCATTCAGAGATGCGGGCACCGGTATGCCACAGCGTATTGATCATCAGGCGATGATTGCTGTGCAGGGCGCAATCCAGCAACGCATGCACCTCGGGTAACAGCAAATAGGGTGGCAGAGTAGAATGGGTCAGCACCACCGGTCGTTGTTTGACCAGATAGTCCCAGTCGATATGCACCGTACGTTGAAGATGGCCGTCGAGGGTCGTTTCCGGATGACGTTCATTCGTTTGTAGTGGCTGGCTCGCTTTAGCGGGATATGACAGCGGCATATCCTCGTGCCCTGCGTCGGGCAACCACCTGAGTCAGTCGGGTGCAGGCGGCACGATAAGATGTGAAGGGGGTATGCGTCACCCTGCCCCTGGCTGACCCACATCCGCCCCAGACGCGGGTCAGCACCCATTGGCCGAAAAGGTCGCGAGCCAAGTGAGCTTCGTAATAGCGGCCTGCCTCAGCGTGTTCCCAGCGTAATCGCTGGCTTTGTGTTTCTCGATGTTGTGTCATGATATCCGTTCAGCGCAGTGGTTCGGGTTGTTTGTCGGCTCTAATATAAAGCGGGTGGCGAGGTTTTCCGCTTTGGGTGAGTCCGAGGCATTTTAATTCATACGCCGCCAATAACGTTTTTACCTGTTCGTCTCGTTGCAAGTGTCCACCGTGCGCACCCCATGCACAGAGGATGATGCCTGCATCATGCGCCAGCTGTTGTAGCCCTGTATTGTTATCCATGCCGACGGGCAGTGGGTGCGCCAGCATCTCTTTGGGATGAGTGGCGCGTAGCGCAAACAGGTTTGCCATGTACAGGGCACCGTACCCCCAGTCTGCGGCAAAACGCTTGCAGCGTCTGATAGTGGGATCGTCGTCCTGTTCGTTGGCGGTGGACGGATTGAGCCCGATAAATAACGCATAGGGTTTATTGGGCTCCCACTGTCGCCACAGTGAATAGCGGTAATGTCTGTCGGGCGAAAAAGTGGCTCCTGCAGGGAATACATCCAATAAATCACCTGATCGGGCCGGTCGTTGGGCGGAAACGTTCATATCAGGCGAGCCAGCGCCAGATTCCCAGCATGGAGGTGCCGGTAAAGCCGACCTGCATGGTCACCAGTGACCAGGTGCGCACACGCATACCGTAGATGATCCAGGCGGCGTTGGAGAACAGAAACAACAGCCAGCCATATTGCGAGCCATCGATATTGGCGGCTAACAGACAAGCGCCCATCAGCCCGAAGGCGCTGCCGACCCAGTCCAGGCGCAGTCGGGTTATGCCGCCATCGTCAGGGCTCATACCACCAGACCCCCGCATTCGTACACAACACGGTCATCACAGGTGGCCATGAGTTGTTGTCCGCCACTTTCTTCGATCATGGTCAGGGTTTCGAGCAGCGCCGGGCGATCACCCGTGAAATGTTGCTCTTCTTGGAGACCACCGATGCCGAGATAGGTGATCCGATAGTTGTGTGCGTCCATTGCGATGTCTCCTTTCGATCATGTGTTTTCAGTATTTTCAGTTGGGCATGAATACCCCTAAAAGATACGTCCCGCTGCGCAAAAAGTCAACATCACCCTAAATAGAAAGGTAACCTTTTATTACCCCTGTCGCGCGTCGAACTGCCTGCTCTGCCCTGGTCTCTGCACGTAATTTACCCATCATTCCCCGATATTTTTCGTGAAACGCACGCATCCATCCCCCGGTGACCCGGCAGTTAACAGAATAAGGAATAAAGGTAACTTATCGGGCGGAATAAATGCCTACCCCGCTCCCCCTGACAATCCTCGCAAAAAGCCACCCCCCCTGCCCCTCGGGCCAGTGAACACGATGCTTGTATTGTATCGTACGATACAATAGAGTGACGCTATTATGGGAACACCGACACAAAATTTCTATGGACGGCTACAACGCGCGTACACTTTCTTCAATGAGCGTTTGTTCAAGAACGAACTGCCCCATGCACTGATCACTGCCCAGCGTGAAAAAAATACCATGGGTTATTTTGCCCCCGAGCGCTGGGCATCACCGAATGGCCACAAGGCCCACGAGATTGCACTGAATCCCGCCTACTTCGCGCACCACGCCTTGATCGAGATTTTTCAAACCCTGGTCCATGAGCAATGCCACCTGTGGCAACATGAATTTGGTCAGCATAAAAGTCGACGCGGGTATCACAACAAAGAATGGGCCGAAAAAATGCAGGCGCTGGGGCTGACGCCCAGTAGTACGGGAATGGAAGGGGGGCGCATCACCGGCCAGAAGATGTCGGACTTCCCCACCCCTGGTGGACGTTTCCTGACCGTCTGCCACGACCTGATGACATCTGGATTTCAACTGCCCTGGGTGGACCGTTTTGGAGCGCCCTCACAAGCGTGCCAGATACGACAACATGCGGAGGCAGTGAGCAACGCCGCCGACAATGATGATGAAATGCCGATAGGGCATGAACTGTTATATACCCAGGTGTCCACATTGATTCCGGATGTGGTGGCACTCGATACGATCCAGCTGGCAGCACGCGTCAAACAAAAAGCGCGTTATCATTGTCAAGGCTGCAACACCAATGTATGGGGTAAACCCGGACTGGACGTATTGTGTGGAAACTGCGACCTGCCCTACCAGGCTGAATAAGGAGATCACCATGAGCAACAAGACCCCCATTGAATGGACTGAACAGACCTGGAACCCCACCACGGGCTGTACCAAAATTTCTACTGGCTGCAAACATTGTTACGCGGAAAAAATGGCTCTGCGACTGCATTGTATGGGGGCAACAGGCTATGAAAATAAATTTGAACTGACACTTCATGCGTATAGACTCGATCAACCGCTCCGGCGTAAAAAACCCACGGTCTATTTTGTGAATTCCATGAGCGACCTGTTTCACGAGCACGTTCCGTTTGCGTTCATTGACCAGGTCATGGCGGTGATGAAACAGACACCCCAACACACGTATCAGATTCTCACCAAACGTGCCGCACGGATGCGAAAATATTTCAGCAAACGAATCCCACCTGGTAATGCATGGCTGGGTGTCTCTGTCGAAAACAAAAAACACGGACTGTCGCGCATTGATCAGTTACGTGACATACCGGCAAGTATACGGTTTTTGTCCGTGGAACCATTGCTTGAAGATCTTGGCAAGGTTAACCTCGATAACATACATTGGGTGATCGTGGGAGGTGAATCCGGACCAAAGGCACGACCTATGCAGCCTGAATGGGTCGCCAACATCAAACGACAATGCGAGCTGGTGCACGTTTCCTTCTTTTTCAAGCAATGGGGTGGCTGGGGTGCCGATGGAGTACGACGCCATAAGGCACTTAATGGTAGACTGTTTGAAGGGCGGACGTGGGATGATCGCCCGTTAATAGAAGCCCCTTATGTTATATAACACCACCCCATCATGGATGAATGCATTTGCCAAAAAAAGAATACCAATGGCGAGTCGGTGAGCCACCCCCACCTATCGGACCCCATAGTTTTGCCAAACATCGTGTCTACGAGGAATACATCAGACATTATATTGAGGTGAGTTATGCAGATCCCAGAATCCCTACCGCCAAAATAGCATTAATTGACGGATTCTCCGGTGGTGGTCAGTACACCAATTTACAGGACAACACCCTGTACGAAGGATCGCCAACCCGCCTCATTCGTGCTGCGGAGTCAGCCGCTGCTGCGATCAATATCAAACGCGAAACAGAAGGGATACGCAAACAGTTTCAGCTGCATATCACCGCGTATTTCGTGGAAAAAAATCGTGGCGCATTTGATTTTTTGAAGGCCCATCTTAATGCCTCCAACATCGTTAACCAGACCGGGCGTATTATTCATCCCCTTTGCGGGGATTTTCTGGAAAAGCAGGATACCATTATCCAGCAAATTAAAAATGATCAACGCGTGGGCCGCGCTATTTTTATTTTGGATCAATACGGATGGTCTGATGTACCCTTCTCCTATATACAGCGAATCTTTGCCAGCCTGACGAAGGCAGAAGTGATTTTAACCTTTGCCACGGACTGGCTTATTCATTATTTATCGAAAGAAGCATCCTTCAAAAAGGCTTATAGCAGCACAGGTCTACATGAATTCTTGCCGTTTCAGCAACTGCTCCAGGAAAAAGATAACCCCCTATGGCAGAGCGCTATACAGGCGCATCTGCACCGCTCGATCCTTGCTTCCAGTGGTGCTCATTACTATACGCCTTTTTTTATTAAATCCACTGCGGCCAATAAATCATTCTGGTTATTACATCTCTCCAACCACCCGAGAGCGCGGGATGTGATGACCACTTTGCACTGGGAGATCAAGAACCAGTTTTCACACCATCTGGCCCCAGGAATACGCATGTTTGGATACGACCCCTCGAAAGATGAGCAGGTGGCAGGGGTCGGTGATTTGTTCGGGGCTCCAGAATACGCCTTTGATGAAGAGGCGCATCAGTTGACGCATCAAACGATCCAGCACGAGCTCCCGAAGTTAATCCACCAGTACGGTGATGGTATTACTTTTCAGTCGTTCTACGAAAAAATCGCCAACCATACACCGGCCACAATGGACCATATCAAGGCGACGATTGAATCACTGATCGATCTAAAAGAAATCGAAGTGGTCTCACCGGACGGTAAGGTGCGTAAAAAATCCTCGACGATTAAAGACAGCGATATCCTGAAAGTTCCTCGCCAAACAATATTTATTTATTGAAGGTACTGAAACTACTTTATATTCACACCATTTACCCTTATTGGTAATTGGTATGCTCCCGCCCAACTACTTTTTTCCGTTTCCCAATTCTTGTTCTTTAAATAATTTATATGCTTCTATCTGAAACGGGTGGACCGAGACAATAGCGTCAATAGGAAAAACAATATCAAAACTATCTTTATTTAGATCCGTATAATTTTTATCATCACTGCTATCTACCACATCAATCACAGCATCATAAAACGAAACAAAATTTTCCTTTTGACTTTCTTTGTCTCTATATCCGCTAATCAAAGGTAAAATGCGTAAAAACTCGCAAGTATTGGAAGGTTCTGGCTCCTGCTTAACCCAGCCAATATATATTTTTCCAGTATTGAGCGTAAACATGAGAGATGATCCATTGCTATTCTGTTTTTCATCCAGACTGTGCTCGCTTGCCAACTTAAGAAGCTGATTATCTTTAATTGCTTCTTCGTGCCATTCAGTTAACTTTGCATTATAGTCTTCTTTCCTGAATTTCTTATATAGGGTATTGTAGACACGGATAGCGCAACCATATATGTACGTCCAGAACAATATGATTGCGATGCCGCCAACACTCCATGTTTTTGTATCATTGGCCGAATTTTTTGGTTTGAATATTTGATCAGCTACAGCAGTTATTTCTTTGTACAAACACAACTCGATTAGTACATAAAAAACATAATGTGTGAATGTGGAAAGTATCGTTAGTATGAGTCCAATTTGAATGCATCGAAAATAAAGCCGGTGCTTATTTTCACGGGCGCTAGCGAATTTATATGGAGGATAAGAATTTACTACAATATAGCCACTAATAACTGGCAGTATAAGAAGTGCGGCAAGCATTACATCTGCTGCTAGCTTTTTAGAAATTTACGGTACTTTGGATCTTTTAAAAGCTCGTACTGATTTTTAATCGCTTTATTTTTGAGAAGTTCTTCCGTAGTTATTGATAATACACCAGTGCTAGATATCGTAGCCTTTGAGGGGTTATCATTTTGTGGAGATCGTTTGTCGCTTTTTTTGAAAATGTTGATTAGCATTTTAGATATCTCGACTTAATAATATACGGAAAAACCAGAGCAAATTAAGCAACTCACCCACTATAGCGTACATTCGACTAAAAAGTATAGGTGATTAAGTAGAAAACACTATTAGTCTTTATAAATCAATCGCTTGTCATTGTTCGCATATTAACCTCACAATGCCTAATTCCTAATTATTGAAGTCCATTTTACGACTGTATTTTCGATATCATTACATCAAGCACGGCAACAGCAAATTCATGGGCCACGGGCTTCGCCTGCTCAATATATCACCTGTTTATTCCGGGTATTGCCGTTGTTTTGACGCATAGACCTGTCGTGCTTGCACATATTGGAATTTTTTGTACAAATCTTCAACAATCGTTTCATGAGCATCTCTGTATTGTTCATCATTCAGCCTGTCAATATCATCTCGTATTTCTTTGAGATAGACAGACAGGTCATCAGATCGGGCACGAAAACGATTTTTCCTGGATGATTGCTGGAGTTGATCCAGTACGAAATTTTGCTGATGCGTAGCGAGTACTTGTATGCGAGACATCAATTGTTGATGGTTTTCGCGGAGTCGACTTATTATCTCAGGTTGAGTTGAAAAATTCATAAGGGACACTGGGCATATTTTGTTTGAATCGTGTGCTGCTCTTTTAGGGTAAAGGACAATTTATATTTGGCTAAAATATGTCCCCATACTTTCAAATACTGGCAGTGATACCGGACCATTGGCGGCATCCATTTATCCGGGCCTTTGGCCCCTTTGGACTGGTTTATATTGTCCTCTACCGCCAAAAGGTTTTCAACGTCGTTAGCGAACCGTTCTTTCTGTTCTCGATCCCATGCGGCCCCACCATGCTGATGAGCCCATTTGAGAGGAACAATATGATCGGTGTCAAGATCACTGGCCAGAGTCCAGCGTTTGCCCGTGTAGGGATCTACCCACTCACCGGCATGGACATCACATGTTTTATTACGACGGTATTTGATCAGAATTCGGCTTGTTTGAATCAGTACTTCAGCACGCGTATCTTGACAATCCTTATCAAAATCACTCCAGTGCGGCCAATCGTTACGATCATAGAGCGCAATGAATGCCTGTGTTTCGCTCTTGGCTTCTTGAGTCGCTTTTTCTACCTGTCGGTGCTGAAACAAACACGGTTCTTGATGACAATGATATGTGCCAGTCGATCTCTGGGTATGACCACCTCTGTCATCAAGGCTGCCACTATGTCCCCAAGCCAAGATTGGTGACAGCAAAGCAATAAATGACACTACCTTCGGGAAGCACGAAAAGTGTGATATATGTCTATCCATAATCACGTTTCTAAAACATGCCCATACATCACGTATTTTCAAAAAGGTGTGAATGCGGAATATTGCGTATCTCCTTATAGCTTGCTGCGCGGTTGTTTATTCCAATGGTGATAAATGCTTGGTTAACGCAAAAAACTTTCTCGCAAGCGTTTCACAAGCTTTTTTGAATGTTCTTGGCTATTCCCCTGCATGGGTATTGGGCCGATTTTTTTCACTCCATCACGAACTAAGTATTCCGCCAAGGTATCCATTACCTGATAACCATATCCTTGGTTTCTATACTCACTATCGATCCACCATCCTGGGCATGCTACAGGCCTTCCAGAAGCCTCAACAAGACCGATTATAGCGTCGTCGTCTTTTCGGACTACCGCAAACATATAATTTTGATATCTATTCCATACTTCCGGAGGTCCTGCATCATACTTATGAACGGGGTCTTTCAAGCGCTGGTTTATGGCGAATAACTGATCATCGCTGAGCTTTGACTTTTCTATGAGCTTGATTTGGTTCATTAGTTTAGCCAATCTAAGGACTCGACCTCATTTTCCATTTGTTAATGCGAAGAGCAATGTGTCACTGATCCCGTGTTACCCCATTAAAATTCGGGACTATGGACATACTTTGCGAAAGGACTCTCCTCTTTTTTATGTGATTTTTTATGTGACCCAAATTTTTTTTTGATATCATAAAGTATTGCTACCTCTCTTGATTTAGAAAATAACTCTATGTCCTTTTTCTCTATCATTCGGTCAACTACCCAGATAGATGCTATCGACGCAAAAACAGTACCGGCAGACAATAAAGATAGTAGCCCATCACCACTTAAATCTTTAACAACTGCCCCAGTAGCAATGCTGGAAAAAATCGTTCGATAGTCTAATATTTGCTTAAATAAACCAGTGCCTGTTTTAACACCGTGCTTTTTAATTGCCCATTCGTAATCTTCAAGTTTTTGTCCAATAATTTCCTGTGCATGTGACATAGAGGTTGCATTTAAGCCATCTTTTGCCCAAAGTCTTAAGTTTCTTAGCTTTGAAGTAGCTTCAATATCTTCTTTAAAGTCCATTACTTGTTTCCAGCTTAACGAATCATTGTCTATAATTTTTATACCTTCAAGCGTGGTTTCATATGCGATGCCACTTTGATGCTTTTCAATATTATTTTTTAGCTTGTACTTGTCTTCAACATCATAAAAACGGAACGTATGAGTGACATCGAAACCTTGATTTCTATAGATATAAGACAAAAATCTTAAATTCCAATTTAATGAGTGAGCACATTGATAGCTATTGATCCATCTTTTTTTACCAATTACTAACTCTTGGTATGTAAACATTTCACTTTTTGAGAAAAATGTTAGTTTTTTGGGTGGAGGATCTCTGTAAAATACCATGAAGGTATCCCTGGGATGGGCAAAATTTCCCACATCCTCATGAGGAAACCAGACTTTATCAAACAGTAAGGCCATTGACTTCATTTCACATGGGGATGCGATTACATATGTTTCGTTTTTATTCATGGTTGCATAACTCCCTTTTCCGTTTAATCAATTTCAATTAACTTAATATTTGAACGACGAATATTCACACGTTCTTCTTTCGTTGTTATCGAGCAAATATTACCAATTAACAACCCATCGTTATTAGTAAAAACATAACCAGATTGAACGTCTGGATATATTCGCACTCTGCACTTTCAGTGTAGTTAGCCCAATCTGTTGTGTCAGCCAGCATGCATTCGTAACTAACAATCCCTGCCATCAAATATCAATTTCAATTATTGGTGAATGTCTAAGTTTACTAACTGGGTATGGTATGGTGCATGCGCAAATATTTCATGGGCACCTGGGGAGGAGCGCAGATATGGGGTGGGCAGGAAAAGTCGGTGAAGGTATCGGGAGATATCACAAGGAGTTGAAGTCGGAGAAACCCTTCGGTTATGAAGACCCTAGTGTCATCAAACTCAGTGAGTGTTTACGTCAAGTCATTTGCTACAATCAAGGTGCTTACGCGCAGTATAATTTTCTCGCCGCTAAACTTCATCAGTGTATGAAAGATGGCTATAGGCAGAATCCCAACGACACCAAAAGTCTTGCGCATCTGCAAGATGGCTTACTTGGTTACTTAGCAGTGCAAATGAAACAAGCGTATCTGATGAATATCGAATACTTGCTGGCATATTTTAAACAACGTAACCCCTCTCAATTACCAAGAATTTCAATAAAAATTAACGAGGAGCAAGCGGACCCAAATCAAAATCGAGTAGTGTGTTTAGTTCGAGATAATGAAGTGATGTATGACAGCATGTGCGCAACTGAAGAAAACTGTGCATTGCAATTCGTTAAAGCCCATGGCCGCGAGTATCTTTGTAATAATATTCCTGGAGCAGCTAAAGAGGATGGTTATGTTAATCCACGGCTTGACTCTACGTCAGCGCAAATGTATTCACCAAAGAAAACCTGGCTTAGACCTAAATTTTGGCAACAGCCTTCTGATTATGTCGATAAAAGCTGGATCAATTGCTGGTCTCCGGTTGGTAGATCTGTACCAGCGAATAAACAGTCGTGCTACAAATCAACGCTTGTTGTTCCCATGACATTGCTTAAGAATGACTTGGACCCACAATTCGTAAAGATGTTTGGTTTGAATGACGTCCAGCGTTTCATATTTGGTTATCTGTGTGTTGATCACACTGAGCTTGATTATTTTCGAGAAGCTCCGGACGTTGATATCAGCTATATTTTTGCGGATATTATGTCACAGTATTTATTGACTGAATTAACATACACAAAGGTTTCCAGCACCTATAATGAAATATCAGAAGTTCTGAATAACGAGCGCGGTCAAGCGGATTAATGCCAGGAAATTAACGAGAGATAAGGGTAGAATCACTAAAGTTTTTAGTCAAGGAGGACGATAAATTGCGCGCCATGCACAAAAAAGATACACTTTCTATATTAGAAAACACTGATAGCGCTTCAATGAAAAAAGTAAAGGATAATCAGGCAGTTACTGTCACCTGCCTCACGCCATCCCTGGAAACGACGGACAACCAGCTGTTTGGTATAAATGCAGAATTCATAGCTCGAATTAGAAAAGTGGAAATAGACGTCAACAGTAATAATTTGAATTTGACGGAACAGCAAATTGCCGTACTAAACCAGCCAAGCATATCCTCCTGAGCGTTTTTTTTCACTTTAATTGGTCCGTATGTGCTTTAAAACGCCATCCATTGCATGAGGTGTCCCGTTTCCACGGCCAGCACCTGGGTATAGATCTCGGTGGACTGGATGTTGCGATGCCCCAGCCACTGCTTGATCACCGGCAGTGGTACACCGTGCAACACTGCATTGACGGCAAAGCTGTGACGGAAAGTGTGGGGTGTAACGTTGGTGGGCAGTGCCCCACCCCTAACGCACCCACTCATACGAGTAATACGTTTAATGGCAGCGCATGGACTTCCGGTAATAGCAAGTAGGGTGGTAAACTCGCATACTTGCCATTAATGCATAATTGGTTTTGTTAGATTTTATTTTTTTGAACACCTATTTCTATATTCTTTATCTGAAAGCGTAGCTGCTGCCACCATACATTTAGTTAACAGGAGCATGTGGTGCTCTCCAATAAAAAATCCACCTAAATAATTTGGTCGATAATATTCATTATATACATCTTTAGCAGATGGAAATACCTTATTAAGCCCTCTGTTGAATTCACCGCTTTCTGAAATCACAATAATTTTTGACTCAGTATTTCTATTTTTCTTTTCTACGCAAAACTTTGCCGAAGGGTTAAAAACTATTGCATCTACATTCTTCTTGGTTAGTGCTAGGTTTATTGCCAACCCTCCACCTAATGAGTGACCAGTAACTTCTACTTTGTGGCTATTATATTCATTTATTATCTTGTCAAATACTCTATCAATAATATTATATTGGCCATTCTTACATGTGCTAAAATTAGTCTTCCAGTCTGCAATATCCTTACTTCCCTGTATTGCTATTACTATTTTTCCCTTGTCTTCTGATTCGTATATCTGAGCATAAAACCCATATTTATCTTCAACGACATCTATCTTTTCCCACCCAGGCACTTTATATTGGTCTTCGTTGCTCGCATTGTTTGACATAATTGCGTAATAAAAATAATTCTTAGCCATTAGCTGGTAACGATCACGATTTTTATTTGGATACTTTTTTGTTTTCTGATACTCACACTTACATGGAATATTTTTTTCTTGATTTAGTTCAAATGTAAAGTCATTTGCAGGACTGTTATCAACCTTAATACTGGAGCACCCAGAAAGTAAAACAGCCAACAGAATTAGGATTGTCATAATGATATTCATTGTATATTCCCATAATCTAACAGATTGATTAACGAGACTCCCTGTCTCGTTATCTATTTTTATGTTGCCAATGCATATTCAAGCCATAATACTCGAATGCCCTACAATAACTTGCCAGTCTTCACTTGAAGACTCCAAATACGAGTAACGAGTAAAACGAAAAATACTCTCCGATACTACGCCAGTGAAACTTCCTAAAATATAAGATTTAACTGAGACAACTGCGAGGTCAGCATAAATAAATAAGGTAATCTTCCTGCCACAGCACATCTTGCCCTGATGTGTGCGTACAGTATTGTAGTACGTCAGCCATTCGTCAAGATCGGTTTGCAGTGATTCAAGATCCGTATAGATATTTTTTCTCAAAATGACTTGATAAAACTCCTGCAAAATCGTTTTATGGAAACGCTCACATATTCCATTGGTCTGTGGTGATCTCACTTTTGTCTTGGTATGCTCGATGTCATTAAGCACGAGATACAATTGATCATCATACTGGTCAGCTCGGCCACAATATTCAGTTCCTCGATCAGTGAGGATACGCAACATGGGTAACTCCTGTTGCTCGAAGAAAGGTAATACCTTGTCATTAATTACACTACTACACGTAATTAATAATGCAGAATTAATAGCTCGAATTAGAAAAGTTTTATGAGAACATTGCGAACCACACACCCGCAACAATGGTTCATATCAAGGCGACCATTGAATCACTGATCAATCTAAAAGAAATCGAAGTGGTCTCACCGGACGGTAAAGTACGTAAAAAGTCTTCTACGATTAAAGATGGTGATATTCTGAAAGTTCCTCGCCAGAAGATATTTATTTATTGAAGGTGCAGAGAGGCGGTCATGGGGCACACTGTCATTACGGTACACTGTGCATCGTTTCCCATTGACGTTTGAGTAATCTCTCGTAAGTCACGCTGAGCTGCATCGCAATTTTACGGTCTGCAAATGCTTCATTGCAACGGTTGGCATGAACGCGATTTCGCAAATTCCGAACCTCATTAAATAACGTTACCTCGTCCGGTTCAATAATCCCTTCCCGATCTGCTTCCTCAATCAATTTTCCAAATGTTTTGTTGCCGAATTTATCAAACAGTAGGCCTTCCACTACTGCACCCACCATAAGTACATATGACATCCAGGATTGGCTTTCAAAAGCAGAATCAACTTCGTGCGAAAATTGCCCAAGTCGTTCACGTAAAGATTTATTTTCAACATGAGGAAATAGCCGACTATATTCTATAATTCCCGAGTAATAAACAATTAGTATGCCTGTTGGTGGTTCTGTATACGGCCAAGAAATAGCATTCTCAACTATCACGCACTCATTTTTGATTACATATTTGGCCGGTGTATATCCTGTGTCCATATGAATTTGGTTATCCAGTTCCAGCTTTGTTTGCTGGATGGCATAGGCTGATAATATCGGCAAACGGAAAATGGCATCGGCGCAATTTATGGCTGGAGAGGCTGATTCAGTGTGTTCGGCATTTTCAAGGCGAAATGTTGTTACATTCATCTCAGCTTATTCCTGCATGGCTCTTCCATATCAGTTTCCGATTAGTTAAAACAGTGTGTGTATTTACCCTGAATAGTGAGCAATTCTTTAGAGGTAAAAGCCAACCCATACTTGGTTAGAATACGTCCCCAGGCTTCCAAATACTGGCAGTGATATTCCGCTAAAGGTGGCATCCATTTGCTTGGCCCTCTCGCACCCTTAGACTGATTCAGGTTGTCTTCAACGGCCAATAAATTTTCAAAGTCATTAGCAAACTGCTCTTTCTGGTCTCGACGCCACGAAGCTCCGCCATGTTCATGCGCCCACTTGAGCGGGACAATATGATCAGTATCCAAGTCACTGGCTAACGTCCAATGCTTGCCCGTGTAAGGGTCTACCCATTCACCGGCATCAACCGTACACGCCTCTCTTCGTCTAAACTCAACCGGCTTCCGGCTGTTTTTAATTAGCATCTCTGCGCGAGTGTCTTGGCAATCGCCGTCGAAGTCACTCCAATGCGGCCAATCATCACGATCATAGAGGGCAGTAAAAGCACGTTTTTCTGCGAGAACTTCTTGGGTGGAGTTTTCAACTTGGCGGTGCTGGGATAAACACGGTTCCCGGTGGCAGTGGTATTCGCCAGTTGAGCGCTGCATGTGACCACCATGCTCATCGAGGCCTCCGCCATGCGATCAGGCCACCATTGGCATCACAAACAATACTACCTGTAAGGCGATTCTCATATTTATTCCAATTCGGCTAATCGGCGTCTATCCGCTGAGTGTTTTGGATTCCAAATACATAACTATTCCAATGCCAATGGGTGTTTTGCCCAATACTCTTTTTCGGTGACTTCACGAGCACGAAGGCCGTAATGTTTTTCCAACATTGAGATTACCCTTCCTTCAAATGATTTACGAATCTCCTTTCCTCCGTGATACACCTTGCCTCCACACTCAAGCATTAATGCTCCATCGAGCCCAGTAATATCTAATCCTACCGCGTCACCGACGGCATTAAGAGCTGGGTTGTTATGATGACCATAAGGCACTTTTAGAAACCCTTCACCACGTTTTTTTGGCACCAGCACACTAAAAACATTTGATACCCAACAAAAAAGAAGTGTTTTTTGTGAGTCGTTAGTCACATCAGACTCCAATCATTTTTCAGAGTAAAATTCTCGTGCAACGACTGGCTTTTCGTGATGATGTGCTATAGTGGGTTGCATAAGGTGCAACTTTTTACGGAGACCACAATGAAAACCACCACCATGGGGGTCAAACTGGACGATGACGTACGTGATCGCCTCAGGGCGCTGGGCACCGTCAAGGAACGAAGCCCCCACTGGCTGATGAAAAAAGCCATCCAGGAGTATCTGGAAAAAGAAGAGCTGCGCGAACACGAAAAAGCGGAAGATCGACAGCGCTGGCAACGATACCAGGACACCGGTGAGCATCTGGACCATGAAGACGTCAAAACACGCCTCATGCACCTCGCGGACCAGGCGCGCACAAAGGCCGCTGGATGAGGGTACGCTGGCTGCCAGAGGCATGGCAAGATACTCAGCGGCTGTATGATTTTTTGCTCAACCAGGATCCCGGTGCCGCCGCCCGCGCGATGAACATTTTGCAGGACGGTGCCGACAGACTGGCAGACATGCCCGAAATTGGCAGGCCCATGGGCGATAACACCGGACGACGGGAATTTTATTTGCCCTTCGGTAGCAGCGCCTACGTGCTTCGCTATATGATTGATGATGGCACCGTGGTGATCATCCGTGTTTGGCATGGCCGTGAGCATCGATGACGCCTCCTGTCTGCCGGGCTATACTGTCCGGGTAAGAGAAAAGGATTTACGCACAAGGATGAAAGAATACGACCATGACGAAAGCACTGTTTTTTTTGATTCCGCTGGCCGCCGCCGTCGCCATGCCCCTGTGGATGGCCCGCTGTCGTCAGCGTGAGAGCGGTCGTCGCTGGGCGCTGCACTGGTTGGCCACCCTGCTGCCCCTGGGAGCAGTACTGGTACTGCATGGCTTGGGTTGGATGGCCGGACTGAACAACACCGTTACCCTGCCGCTGATCGCCGTGGCCGTAGTGGCCCTGTCGGCCTTTGCGGGTGGCGCACTCTATTTGTTTATCCCTCCCGTCTTCCTGAAGCTGAAGACCTTGAATGTGGCCAATCCGCATGGACGCATGGCGGAGGCCAACACGCCGACCCGCAGGCGGGAGGATGAAAATGATGTAGTGCCAGCTGGGCACCGCCGCAGTAGCAATGGTAACCATTATGAGCCAATCGATTACGGCGACGAAGAAAGTGATGACTACTACAGAAATGGTGAGCCAGGATAGTGGCAAGCGGTTTAAACCGCTTGCCACCCTCTTTTTTTTACTTCCCACGCCCAACGCCTTTGCCTAGCTGTTCAATTTTACCACCCCCCATGCCAGCATCACCGATCCTTGCGATGTTTTGCCCCGCCATTTGCATCAGATACAGCAGTAATAGCGGCGCGACGATATACAACACCGTCAATATCATATCCAGCAGCAAGCGCTCGAAGGCAAAGGTCACATCCGATCCCAGCCAGGAGGCGTCCGGGAACATGGCCAGGAACAGTTGGGCATCCAGGTAATCGGCCAAGGCCCATAACGTGGTGAAAAAACGAATCGCCAGAATCAGAAAGAGTGCCGTAATCACACTGTCCACCTCGTATTCGGAGACCACCAGATAAATCAGCAGCAGGCAATAAATCATCATCAGCAATACGGACTGAAGCATGGGCGCGGCGGATTTGATGACGAACATCATGCTATAAAAACCAGCAAACTCTTTGGCGACCACCAGCCCTGTGGCTAATGTCGCCGCGCCGATAGCAGCGCCAGCCGCTGGAAACAGGATTGCCGCCGCTCCACCGGCTCCCAACGCTATTTCACCCGCTGAATTTCCAGACCCCGATGATGCCGGTGGTGACCATCGACCCGTCATCTCTGGAGGATCCGATGCCACATATCGCCTGATCACAATATCTTCCAGCTGATCATCGGTGTACGTGACGGCACCCCAGGTGCCTACGATCATGTCGACGATGTTTTCAAATGCGGTCCTGGTGTCATCCCAATCAGGGATGGTTTCCTTGGAGGCCTCTATGCTGTTCAGCAATTTGGTTTCGATTCCCTGGGTGCCATCTGTCCACCATTCATCACAGAAGGGCCGACCCGGCGTGCCAGCCGCGATATCCGCCGCCGAATAATTGTCCCTCGCCGCCACGTATGGCCAGCCGGGTACTGGTTTTTCCGCTTGATATCCACAGCCACCGGGTAATGCGGCGCAATTGGCGGACTTGTCGAACTCCTTATAAAAGCCATCGGTTTCGAGGTAAAAATGTGACCCAATGAAATAGGGATCGCTGGCATTGTATTCGGCGTTGATAGCCAGCCAGCTGGTCAGCGCGTTCGTCACGTAAGCATGGCGTTCTCCACCGCGCATGGCACGGACGAACTTGGACTTGGCCGGTAGAAAACATTCATTGGCAAAACGGAAATATTCTTCCCGTAACGCATCGTCCCTCAAGGTCAGGTTGCGCAATTGCTCGTCGAGTCCCTTGATGTCCTCGAAACAAGCAAACGACGATGTGGTGGCATGATTGAGCCCGGAGGAGATTGATAATGCCAGCCACCAGATAATCGGTATCCGCGTGCCTGCACTGCCCAGCCGGTCATCGTAGGTGGTACCGGTACTGCCACCCGCAACATCCGTGGTCGTCACAGTGCCGCCGCCATCGGTACAGGCCACACGGTAGCGTACCTCATCCAACTCCATAACCTGAAACGGTAACACCGCCAGTGAAAACACCATGACGATGGAAATGATGCCCCAGGTCATCCTGCGCTGAGAGGTCACCGCCGCCGGTTTGTCATCCTGGGACAGATAGGGGTCTCGCCAGTTTTTGTACAGCACCATCAAAAACGGCAGATACAGAATACCTGTCACATTAAACAGATCATACAAGGTGTTGTAGAATGTCCACCCAAACATCGTCGTATAAATTTCGAGAAAAGAACCGACGTTCATTGAAGCCACCCGTCCGTGAAAGGTTCATGTATGCGCTGGACCAGAAACAGTTCCACAAAAACCAACAAACCCAATGTCAGCCAGCGGCCCGCCAGGACGCGAGCCAGGTGTGCCTGGCTCCAGTCATTACGTTGAGCCAGCCAGGTGTTGATCGGCGTCCATCCAATAACCAGCCCGGCAATAAACGCCAGCCGGACGATCATCCACCATTCACCAAACGTATTCAGTACACGTTGCGCCTGTTGCAGTTGAGCCATCGATACGACATTCATCAACAACATGCCGACCAGGTTGAGTGCCAGGAAAACCGCAAAAACTGAGATCAATACGACGACGACGCGCAGTAAGCGTCGTGCAGGACGGCGTGGCTGATTACCGGTAATATCGGTTTCAGCCACAGGTTCCCTGTCTTCCGTTTCCTGATTGTTCATCATTGATCTTCCAGAATCAGCACTATTTTTTATCATTTATTGAGACGGATGTTCCCTTTCATGCATGACTGAATAGCCATGTCGCAACGGCAGTACATACTAATACAGCACACGCCAACCCAATGACTGAGGATATTCTGTCGAATAAATAGTCCTGATTTCGTGCATCATTATTTGATTTAGGTATTTCAGGTTTATATTCGTTAATCATTGACTGGATAATTCGAAAACCAATATCCGTGCTGCACACTGATAATTTTATGCGGTTTTGATGGAGGTCTGAATGGATGGCGTCGTTAACAACAAAGACCTGGCCATCTATTTCTTCTAAACGTAGTGCGTTTAGATCTTCTAGGTTAATGCTGGTTGTTTCTATTATGGATATGATGGACCCCTCACGCTTTCTGGGTGACCTAAACGTGAGGTTGATACGTTTGTTATAATTTTCTGTACCCATTCTTGTGATCAGGTAGTCCTGATCATCCGGTAGCAAAATATTGTTAATGGGTTTCGTTACTGCTTTTTCCGCATTTTCTTTATTATCTTCCATGTGCATCTATCCTCGTTATCTCATCTGTTTCCTGATGGTTGATCATCGATCTTTCAGGCCATCACTGCTTATTCTGTATTCAATATTGGCTTTAATGCGTTTTTTTAGCGGCTTATTGTTTCCCGCAAGAATGATTTTTTCGATTTCGCAGGCAGGCAAGCGTCCCAGCAATGCGGTCATTCTGTTGGTTCCGCCAATTTGTACCGCGTTATCGGCCATTTTGATGGAGGACAGGCATGCGGCGGTCTCGGCATACGAATACTGTGCCGTGGGTGAAACCATGGCCTTTGGATCAAAACGCTCTTCTGCCTGAGCTGATGTCAGATTAAATATCGCAACAAATGCCGTTGCTGTGACCGCCACTAAAATACGTCTATTCATGGTTATCTCCTTTCTGTTAAATGTAATATATACAATCGTAACGGGTTTACCGCTTGCCATAGTTAGGTGTCTCAATCCGTACAAAAACAGGGCACTGAGTCATCATTAAAAATGGTTTTTTGTTGTTGCGTCATGAGCTGCATCGCTGTGTAATCTGGCTGATCATTTCGGAAACGTGAGCCGATGTCTATTTCCTGATTCGCCCACCACTTAACCAGGTCAGGACGATCCCTGGCTATGCTAGATTTGGTGCTGAGTCCCTTCAAAAAGCACATATCGCAATTGCCCCATTGGGTTTTCCCTCTATTGTTCGGTAGTGCTAAATCAAAATCAGATTTGTCCCAGAAATCGCAAACATCTTTTACCGAGTGACTGGCATTGGCAACAGGTAGGATCACATCGTCACGATGAGACATTTTTACAACCCGGCGTTGTTCGTCAGCCCTTAACCCCACAACGTTGACCCACTCATCAAAAAACTGGTTCATGTAGTCTCTGATCCTCAATATTTTCAGTTCCTGTGTGCAAAACCGGGCTACAGGATTGGGTAGATATTTTCGTGCCTTTATCAGCCCTGCAAATGGTTTACCTTTTCGGTCTGCCGTTTCATAGTTCACTACATGGGTTAAATATTCATACTTTCTTTTACTGCCTTCTGGCATTGCCTTTGCCTCACACTCTACCCAGACAATATCAACATTCCAGCGGTCGCCGCACTCCTTTACAAAGTCTAATGTTTCCGGCATTTCTTTACCGGTGTTCGCAAAAATGACCTTGCAATGATCGGGTAAAGTACCGTTGTGCGCTTTCAGTATTTTGGCCAGCATAAAGCCGCTGGTTCTGCCGCCAGAAAAAGAGATCGCGCAAGGTTCATTCATTAAGTAATGGTTCATCATGGTCGTCTTCCCGTTTGCTATTTATCCACTGCACCATCCAGCGCATTGGGCCCATTTGGTACCGGACTGGATGATGTCTTGCCCGCCGCTGCACCTTGTCGTTGTGCAGCATGATTGATGATGGCGACGGTGGTGTCATTGAGTGTGCGCTGTTTCAATTCCAGAGAATCAATGACTTCCCGCGTGACGCGATCCATGTCCCGAAATGTACTGCCCCGGATATGCTTTTTCGCCGTCGAGCCACCGGTACTGGCAACGAGATCGGGCGCGCGCAGACCGGTCATCATCATTTGTTTGATCAGCATCAGCCGCTCACGGGCTTCGTTCACCGCCATCTCGGAAATTAGGCGATCCATCAGTACGGCAGCTTCTCCGGGCGGCATGTTACGCAGCCCTTCAATGATGGCTGATGACACGCGTAGCGAGGCATAGGCATTGAGCGAGGCATAGTCATCGTCCTCCAGTGCCTCCGTGAGCGCATTGTAAATGCTGGCTTCCAGCGCTGCGACTTTGGGTCGCAGCCCTTTGCCCGCAATGGAGACGGGAAGGGTATTTTCTGGTGTCATTACAATTTTTAAATCACCCAGCACCTCTTGCACCCAGGTGCCTGCTGCGGCTGGTGAGGCCCATATCTGTACAATGGGTTCCAGCGCCATGGACGACCCAGGCGAGGGCGCTGCGGTAACAGACACATCTCCGCTACGACCAATCATGATGTTGTATCCGGCGACAACGATATCCCGGTTGATCTGGATCGGATTATCTACCGTGCCGTATAGCCTGCCCCCCAGCCAGCGGATGGGCTCTCTGTCGCTGGCGGTGTTGATGGAATCATCGATATCAGCGGCCAGGTCACCGGAGTTTGCCCCCAATGTCCATTGATCAGCGATAGAGGCCTTCATGAATCCCTGGTACGGATTGGCATCCGGGTTGCGTTGCATCTCATACTCTATCTGTTTGCATGACTCATAACTCAAACGGAACAGATTTGCCGTTTCATCCAATGTCTTTGTGATGAGGTTGTATAACGTGGGGTTCGCCTTCATCAGCAGATAACCTGGCAGCGCAGCAACGGCCCCTGTGGCAGCGGTCTGCAATTGTCCCGGCAATTGACGGACCTGGGTCAACATCTGGTTGACCATTTGCTGGATATTATCCTGGAAATTAAATTTTCCGCAGGAATAACCCAGCCCGACTTTAAAGCGTGCTGAAATGTTGAATGTCGTGGCCCCCGCTCCCGGTGGCGGAATAATCTGACCACCCCCCAAATAGTAATAGGCGCTACTGATGTTGGCCGGAATCTGTGGCCCATTTCCCGGCGCGGAATGAACAGGCATTGCGATACCCATCATGATGAAAAATAGGGTGAAAACAGGGGTCATGAATTTCATTAATTTCATTTTTGATCCTTTTTACTCAGCACGCGCCGACGCATCATCATTGATCTGCCCCAGCGAGATACACAGCGGGACAGGAAAATTGACCGACACCAATCGTCGCCCGCGCGTGTTCGAGCAACAGGTGCGGGTGCGATAATAATTCCAGGCATAGCCGCCAAATTCGTTGGGTGCCATAAAATCAGTCAACAGACTGGATGAGGGATAATGAGGGGTGTCCTGACACGATTTGACTTCGGGATAAATCATTTGCCATTTCGGACTATCGACACGAAATTGCCACTCCCTGGGTGGCGCTGGCAAGGGAATACCGATGCGACTACCTGGCAGGGAGTTGTGCAAGACATCCATGCCCCGCCAGGCAATGACAGAGGCGGTCTTGGCATCATGTGTTTGATTGAGCATGCCGTCGCGCGGATGTAACCTGCCCCAGACCTCGGACAACGGATTGGCGGGGGTTGCATCCATTGGCAGGGTATCGGCACTGATCGGGTTCAGGATATCGAGCACATGATTGTCTCCGCCGAACGGTCCATCGGTTATCGGAAACCCACTTCGCCACCAGAAGAAATCCGCAAACGAGAGATAATACGGTTGCAGTGCCTTGGTATTGATGGGACAAAACAGGCGTGGCGACACGAACTGGGGATTAACGGCATTCGCCCAGATTGTGCTGCGGGCAGACATCTCCGCCAGCATGCTGATGTTATCCATCAGTGTAGCCAGTGACCGAAAATACTCGGCCATCTCGACGACATCCTGGATAATATTCACGGCACGCAGTGCCAGCATGGCCGCGCGGTAATTCTCCATGACGGTGCGCATGGCCGTACTCGCCACACCACTCAGCGTATTACGGATCATCGCCTTGATATCGATGCCACTGATGCCATCTCCTTCATCCCCCTCTCCCCTCTCCGACAAGGAGTTGCCGGGGCCAGACAGATCCGGTGCGCGAAACGATGCGGGTTGTCGTAATGACCTGAAAGGATCTCGCGCAAACGGATTGATGGAACCATTGCGATCCACCAATGACGGCATAACGGTAAGTGGGTGGCCGATAATATCGACCTCTTTAAAGCTCGCGGCTTGATGTTGATCGAGCATGATGGGTTCCGGTCTTCCGCCCGCCACACCCAGTGATGCGGCAACGCCACCCATCACGCTACCGAACGAATTTCGCCATTCGAGAAAGGGTTCGTCACCCACATGGTTATAGGCTGACACCAGCAACTCGGGGTACGGATGGCGTAGTTTGGGTGATATCACCGTATAGATGCGGATCTCTCCTCTCCAGGTGATCCTGACTCTCAGGTGCGAACAGACGCCGATAATACAATAGCCGCCACAGTCCGGGTCGAGCATGCCCTGAATGCTGGTGGCCAGCATGTCGATACTGGTGAAACTGTCACTGCCATTGCGGCTAATCCCCAAACCACCCGGCAGAGCATCCTCGTCGTGATGATTCGCATAGCTGGTGCCGGATGATAAAAATGATAAAGCCAAGATGATCATGATAGAGAATTTCATTCGCCAGCACTCCGTGTTTCAGCACCTTGTGTGCTTCGCCATTCCCGCCAGTACTCCAGGATGAGATCGGCATCGGTAATCCCGTAAACAACTGCCTCACCATTACCAAAGACGGCGGCGGGCACCTTGCGTATATCCCAGCGCTGCACCAGCATGACGGGCTGAAAAATGTTCATGATTGCCTGCTCTGGGAGTGCGTTGATGCGCTGTTCGACAATATTTTGGATGGCCCCGATGCGGTCCAGTGTCTTAAGGCTCGTTGGTAACCCCTCCATGAGACGATGTTCCAGATTACGGTGCGCATCCAGGTTATAAGCAGCCAATGTCATACCTGCCCGAGTTGCAGCATCGGCATTTTCCAACGGAAAATCGTTGGTGCCGAGGTAAACAATCATCGGCTGTTTCACCAGGGCATCGTCAGCTTCAGCAGCGATGGTTGTTGTTGCGAAAAACAGGCAGATCATCCCGATCATGCCTCGTCGCCAATGCCGATTGATTTCTCTCATAACGCGGCTCATGATATTGACGCTCGGCTGTTCTTTATCTGCTCCGCCACCCGATAAATCGCCTCTATCTCTGTAATATGATGATCCTTCATTATCTGTCGCCGAGCCGTTTTTTCGTCGTCATCGGTACCCGCCAGTGCCAGCGGCAGTGCAGGCATGACAATGCGAAACAGAGAGTTAACATTGTCTGACAGCACCACCCCTTCAGTGAAAGCACCTTTCTGCTTGCGAGACGATGTGAGCATTTCTTTCTGCTCATCGTTGAGGCGTTTGAAACGCGTGATTTGTTCGACTTCATCGTGGGACATCACCAGGCAGTACCACCATTCCGCGAGAGAAATCATCTTCTCGGCCTCATCGGGATAGTCACTGAGATTCTGGGTGGCCTGGTTGAGCCAGATGTTCAACTTCCGCCAGGTCTTAGCACCAAAAACAAACGGTTTTACCAGTGACGGATTGGTGGTAATGGCGTGACCTTCATCGGTGTAGACGATGGTTTGCCGACCCTCGAACTGATACTTCTCACCGATACCCGTGATGGTGTTGATCATGGTGACAATAGTGACCGCGAGCATGTCCTTGTATTGATCCGAGGTGAGAATCCCCATATCGAGTATCGTCACGTCGCACTCGGGCCACGCCTTACCGGGTCGGTTGAAAAATTTTCCGTGCAGGCCTTCCGTCCAATACGCCAAGGCATCGGCCATGTAACGCATGCGATCTTTGCGCACATCGGTGAGATCAGGACCATTGGTATACTCGCGGAACATAGCCACCACATGGGAGGGCAGCACGTAGTCTTCGCTTTTGTCGCGTTGACGGCGAGTGGCGTCCAGCAACGCGCGTCGTACCAACTGTTTGTCGGGTAACTCGAATTGCTTTTCTTTTTCCGCGTCCGCTCCGGTAATCATCATGCGGGTGATCAGTTCCATTTCACTCAGATAGTCCCGCGCTTCATCATCATCGTCATCAATCAGATCACCACGATTATCAAAATTATCATCGGCGGTCATCGTCAACGCCGCTTCCATGCTGGCCTCGTTTTCTTCAGCCTGTGCCAGGGCAGCGAAGGCATTTGCGTAGGGAGGCAGTGAAATATCGGTTTTTGGTGTGAACTTGACTTTGTTAACGGATAAACCGGTACTGGCAAAATAGCTACCCAGCAGTCCGAAAGAATTGCCCTTCTCAATGATGAATAATCGTGGCTTATAGATAGCCATTTCATGCATGCACATGTAGTTGATGGTGGCCGATTTACCACACCCGGTTGGCCCGAAAATCAACCCATGTGCAACGCGCGAGCGATCTTTCACAGGATCAAACATCAAGGGTTCGCCAATGCGGTTGTAAAACAATTTACCCGGATTTCCGGTACCGGTCCCACGGCCGTACAACGGTAACATCCGGGCAACATGGTGTGCATACGTCAGCCTGGTGATGCGTGATGACGCCTTATCGTTCTCGTACGAAAAGGCCATGGGCAGATGGCGGATGTAATTATCCACAGCGGTTGGGTCATAACGCGGACTGATCGGGTTGAACTGAAAGGCGATCAACACATTGAGCGCCTTTTGTGTGTTGCGGTTCAGCTCGGCATCCGTCTCACCCTGTACATAGACACCGGAAAAGGCGGGCATTAATGATTTACCACCCGCCATGTTGTCCAGTGCCTGTTCGGCTTGCGCGGATGACTGCCGTGCTTCGGGAGAGCCCTGCCCCCCCGCCTTGATGATCTGATTACAGTGTTGTTTTATCTGACTCTGTGGCAACGCAACGATAGTGGTCACAAAGATGCACCCTTTGGGGAGCTGATCCCACATAGAGGCTGTTTTACCCGCCGGTGATTCCTGTTCCGCCGTCAAGACACCAGTGATGGGCGGTGTATCAATCCCCTGCAAGGGAATGAGGCGATGAGGTAATCCGGTAAATGCCCAGGTTCCATCGTCACGGGATTCCGGGCAGCCCAGAGTCACCATCTCCGCCAGGTCGGCGCTGACCCCCATGCATTCATCGTCCTCGGGAAATTTGCGCACCTTCAGATAATCCTGTGCTGTCTCAAAACCGTCTGGCCGGGGTGAGAACCAGGGCAGCAACCACTGATACAAATCCGCTGCTGTATAACGCTGTGTGCCGACACCCGACTGGGTCAGTGATCCAATAAAACTGTTAATGACATCATTCAATTCATCCGCAGGCGTGCCCTTGCCAGGGATAGGCTTTCCGTTTTTTATCCATTCTGAAATTTTGCTGCGCCGGTAAATTACACACCGTACCTTCCGGCGCTGACCGGACCACCAGAATTGTGATCCTTGATCGTAGAACATGCCGCCTCGCTTGGACATGTGGGCAATGTGCTCCTCCAATTCTTCTATCCACAATTGATGGTGACGGGTTTTTTGGGCTTCAGGTGTGGCGTATTTTTTGATCTGATCGACGAGATCAGTGATGGGCTCATCCTGCAAATAGGTTTGAATGATCCAGGGACTGTCCGCATGACTGGGAATATTTTGTAGCGCCTTTTGCAGTCCCCGTTCGATCTGGGTCAAAATACGGGCGGGACGCCCTTCTACATCGATGGGCTTCAGTTCAAACACAGCGCCCACTGACGCGCCATCGTCAAACTCAAACACACCGTCGTCTTTGTTGTAATCTTTCCACGGCAAAAATTCACAAAAAGACGAGGGCTCTCGATAGATCGCCTTCATTTGTGCTTCGGTGAGGGGTTCACGACCATCCGGGGGCAGCACACCCAGCAGGCGCAGAAACAACTTCTGGATAGACGGTTTGGATGGCTTGGATTGCCTGGCTTCCGCTGTTGTCATGGTGCAACCTCACCCGGCATCGCGTATTGATCCGCCTCGAATTGAGTAAACGAGGTGGAATATCCTGGTATGGGGCGGCCTTTGGCGGTGAAATGCGGAAACACGTACATCACCAGTTCGGGATTGGGTAACCTCGGAAACAATGCCTTCAGTTCTGTGCCTGCTGTGCGGGTATACCCTGCCAAGTCGCGGCGCTCATCCTGTACCTCACGCAGCATATTGGGTACCGGAGCCATGTTTGTCATATGGCGCTCATAGACATCCAGAATGTCCGGCCCGTTATCCGGTATCAGCTGCTGGGAACTGCAACCCGCAAACAGCAGACTGCTAGTCAAGACGATAGCGAGCCGGTAATGATGATAATGGGTTTGCATAGGCTAATTTCCTTCCGTTGGGGTCGTAATCAATTTCAATGGATTCTTCGACGTGCAGCACCACCTCCTGCCCTGCCTGGAGATACACCAGGTCAACCGCATTACGGGCACGCTCACGCATGTATTGTGATGACTCGGATAGAATGCCGGATAGTGCTTTACTGGCGATGTAATCGCCCTCGTCACCACTAAAAAAACTCTGCACAACACCATCCTGGATGGTCGTTGTTTGTTGGGTTGACGAATAGGCATCGGCTGTAGCAGCGATGCCCGAGGCAATCATGCGATCCTTCAGATAGTCACTGGCATTGGTGATCAAGGTTCCTTTTAGGCACGGACTACCCTGGCGATCCGAAATGTAACCCAGAATACGTTTACTGCCCGTCTGCTTGGTGGCCGATGTCGATTTGCTGGTACTGAGCGTACGAATCGTGCCATCCTCAAAAGTAAACGTGACCGAGTGCAGTTCGCCCCGGACACAGGCCATTTCGCGATTGCCGATGGCAATGCCGGACCAGACAATATTACGCACACCGGGGATAAAGAGCCCGTTGGTGGCCATGTTGGTTTGACCGGTAATCAGCTTGAAACGAATGGGGTCCAGTATTGACCCCTCCACTGGTATTACACCCAGTAATGCCGTCATCGTGTTGTTATCAAACAGTGTCGCATTACGCGGAATGGTATAGGCAGGGACAATCAGCTCTTTTGGATTCGTCTTGCGGACTGATTTGTGACTGGCCGGAACAGGTTGTACTGATTTCTGTGTTGGTGTTTTGGCATTTTTGAGTTTATCTGTGTACCAGTTCAGTACCCCCCCTTTCCCATCCTTGCCGGTAGACGGCTCGGTTCCCATGGGCATGACGGTTGACCAGGCGGTCATCATTTTAGGCTGGCCTGTGACGCCACCGGATGGATTAGGCAGCTCATCAAATCCCAAACCTTTGGGTATCCCGGACCCACTCTTCGTCGACAACCCCTGCTTAAACTTTTTTTCGACCTCGGCCCTTAAATTGGTCAACTCATCGCGAAAATCACGCTTCAGCTTGACGGCGCTTTCGGTGACACTGCTGGCCACCGTCTGGTTGATCTCTGTATCTGTCGGGATTTCTTTTTCTGCCGCTTTCTGTTGTTTTACAAGCACATCAAATTCTTTTTCCAGGTTTCGATATTTGGCGCTGATCGTTTGTATTGTATTGACGTAGGTGTCTTTCTCCGCAGCAGTCAGTTCTGTATCTGCCAGTTTTGGAAATTCGTCAGGCACAGCATTCATTTGTGCAACAGGTGTTTTTTCATCATCACCGATATTGATAATCAGCGCACCGACGATCATGAAAACGGTGATGACCAGCAGCAGTAGTGCCTTGCTCATGGGACAGACTCCTCAAATGGGCGCGACGACATCAGGTACCACGCCGTGGTGTCACCCTCGTCTCCGGCAGCGTTCACCCGACCGTGCTGAGGTGTCGCATTGAGCCAGTCGCCCCGCAAATTACGCGGGTTCAGCGTTACCGGTATCAGCGCATTGGCGGTCACACGAATGGCGGTCACATACAATGCTGGCACGCCGGAGGTTTTCCACTGCGCGATAGGGCTGGTTCGCAGCTCGCCGCCTTTATACAACGGCACATCCTCTTTTGTGACCGGTACACGTGTCACGCCGGGTAATTTTTTTACCAAACGACGAGGCGCGTACAGCATCTGTGACGCAAAACGCACCAGATCGACGCTATCAAGATGAGTAGATTTATTGTTAGCGGTGTGTTGTCCTTCGGTATTACCATCACCGGTATCAAACCGGTCATCCAAAATGACCAGCGTGCGGGCCGGTGCGTCAGGGTGCGCCTCAACATCCAATAGATAGGACTCACCGGTAAAGGTAAATACATTGACTCGTTGTCGATTAAACGCGTTTCCAGCCGTCCAATAAACACTCCCGTTTTCACGCAGCTGGAGATTACGGGTACTGCGAGCCACATCGTTTGGCCACTCGATCTTAACCGCTGTCGGAAAATCAATGCGCCGTTCCCGACCCACCGGCAAGACAATCCGTATGGGGATGTTTTTCCAGATAACGTGATCCACAACTTCATGTGCAGACTGAATATTGGGTGGTATCGATGTTTCTACGGCATAGGCTGTCGAGAGAAAAATGCCGCAATAAAATGACCAGATGATGCCTGTTAATTTGCTGATCGATTTATTCATCGAGATTTGCCTCTTGTCTTTTCATTGGCTGATGATTTCCACTACCATCCAGAGCCAGTTGCCAGGGATTTTTTTCACGATCCACGTCATAACGCACAACCCGGATCGGATAGCGTAGCGACACTTTTTTCACCGGCTTGCCCAGCACATACTCGTTGATGTCCACATCGAGCCAGACAATCCAGGCATCACCATCGTGTTGCACAAAATTTTCGCGATAAGCGCTGCCCGGTACGTATGAAAAGTTACGCACACGATTGCGCAATTCTCCCGCCCCCTCTCTCAAGGCGATATCATCGTCCAGTTGCTGTTGATAGTTGGGTGTCAGATAGTGACGCAGCATGCTGACCTTTCTTGGGTAATCCTTGCTACCATTGATTTCCCAGGAATTTAATTGTTGCAGAATATACTGTGCAAACAGATACACTTCGGACGGCGGTATCTCCCCAATTTTCATTTGTGCGCCGGAACGCAGGTCAGGAGGATAATGCAGCGTGATATCCTTTGGTGCCTGCCCCCAACCGATGGCCATGGCGAACACCATCATGAACAAGCCAATAATGATGCGTGTTTTATAACGCCCATTTTGTCGTTCGTTTTGCAAATCAGATGTGAAACTCAACGTCGTATTCTCCAGTTTCCCGTGTAAGTAACAAACGTCCCTTTCATAATTCCCACTCTGGACAATTTCATGCGCAGGTATCGATTGTAATAACCATCGGGCTTGCCTTCCTTGGCCTTGCCCAGGCGACGACCCCCAAAAACGATAACCATCAGTGCGACCAGAAAACCAAACGGGATTGCTAGAAACCACATCCCGAAAGGACTGAGCACAATGACACCCACCACCAGCGCAATCACAAAACCTGCTGCACCCAGAAACATAATCTCGATACCACTACAACCCAACAACAAGACAGGCTCGGTATCGATCAGGTGGGCAGTGTCATCTTTTTTGTTCATGCGCTGTTTGGCTATCTACGCAAACGTGCCGTACTGCACAGCCAGTATTGCGACGATTACACCACCGGCCATCATGCCAACACCCACGGCTGAGGTGACGCCCATGTCTTTCCAGTCGCCTTTCTCGCGTGCTTTAACAAAGCTGCTATAGATCTGCCACATCGCCCCTAACACCAGCGCCGCTGCAACCACGGTACCTGCAATAGTGATACCTCGGGTAAACAGATCACGACTTGTGGCCAGCGGCGAAGTTGTGTCTGCACCATCAGAAACAGTTCCCGCTAATGGCAATGCCGCGAGCGCCATCGTGGGCAAATAAGACACGGCACCCACAAGAAACAAACAAAATGATCGATACCCGGTTGAAATTTTCTTCTTAACACTCATGACTCTCTCCTTTCGTCAACTAAAAAAACGGGTGTTAAACACCCACAATAATGAGCACAAACACCACCAACAAAACCATTTTGATGACATTTGTACCCCAATCTCCGATCTCCATTCGACCGCTGCCGACCAACTGGAATTGTTTGTACATCACCCACGCACCCCACAGGGTGATCAGAGAGGCAATCATGCTGCGTATAAAGATGCTCAGATCGTTGGCATCAAATCCCGCGCCGAGATTAAAATCCGCCTCCATAATTAGTGCTCTCCTGATTGCTGTATGGGTTGCTGGATGTATTGCCCGACAAGGGGAGAAATTTCCCTGGCCAATGACAAATCTTTGTTAATGTATTCCGTGATGCCATTACGTATGAGGTTGATGTCACGCGATAGCGCATCCCAATAAAATGTGTATCGATCATTTACTGGGTCAATCTGATATTTGCGCACTGACTGCAACAGATAATCGAGTTCGGCCACCAGGCGGACCAAATTGGCGCGTTCCGATTCGGCATCCGCTATTACCGGTGAGGCAAAAAACACTAACGTCATCGTTATCAGCATGAACGTGAGCATTAACTTTTTTGTTTTTTTCATTACAGGTACCTCACAGATATTTTTTGAACGTGGACGAGGTCAGATAAACAGCGCCGCCATACATGATGACCGCTGGCACAAAAACCAAATTGGGATGCACTGACACCGGCATGCCCAAATAAATAAACAATGACCCAATCACTGTTGGCTGCATCCACGATTTGACATTGTGATAAACAAACGAACTCTCATTACCGCCGCCTTCACGGCGCAATTCGCGCTCAACGAGTCCGTCGATTAACGCTGCAATGCCTACCATCACGAAGGCAGGTAGACACAGAACAGCTACCGCAAGACGCACACCAAATACCTGAGTGGATTGCATGGCAGCAGTAAAATATTTATTGGCCCACTGCATGAGGTTGGCCCAGTCAACACGCAGCTCTGATGCGTTCTGGGGGGGATGTAGTGACCACTCGATCAAATCCACCAGGCGTGTCCACTCGAATATCCAGTATTGAATGTTGGTGGATAACCAAATCGCCATGGCCACAGGCCTGGAGCCCATAAAATTGTGTGTGAACCCATCGTTCAGATACGTGAGTTCTGTGATAAACATCAAGCGACTATGATCAACACCCTGTTCCGGCCAAAAGAAGACCATGCCAATCCATTCAATCACGATGGAAAACAACCAGGCCATGACGGCCAACACAACCAGATAAGAACCACCGCCCAGAATCCGCCAGAAAAGCGACTGTTTCTGACGAACCGTTTTTCCACGGTCGGCACTCTCCTGAGTGTGGGAAGAGGACGACATCAGGCTGCCTTGCTCCAGCTATCCGCAAATTGATACCAGTCGTCAGAGGTGGTGTATTGCTCCCGCATTTCGTACGCCACCGCCTGTAACTTGTCCGGCATACCGTTAAAATCCCGCTTGTCTGCCAGCGGTAAACGTATTTTGTGCGGTCGCCCCCCATTGAGCAGTGCATAACACTGTCCCTTGGGCAGGGTGATCACATTGTTGGGATGGATCAGCTCGGCTTGCTGGGTTGTGATACGGCCTTCAGTGCGTGATGTAAAATGGGTTTTACTGTCCGGGTCACTGGAGTCTGTGGTACCCGACACCGTCATCAGATGGTTGATTTCTGTTTTACGCAATTGCGAGGTGAGCATTTCTGCCGTTGCCAGTTCGCGGACACGCAACATGATGACGGTATTAAAGTTACCGGCCACCTGGCCTGCCTTGGCCTTGTCCTGTAACCGTGCCTCGACATCGGACCAGGTCTGGGTATAGGCGGTGACTTGATAACCTGCACCGCCCGCCTTGTTGAGCATGGGAATGAATTCATCACCGATCAATTCATTAAACTCATCGGCATGAATGTTGATCGGCACCGAATCAAGACCAATATCAGGCAGACCCTGGTTTACGCCGTGAATATAGATCCGTCCTGCCATTGAGGTGAGATCGGAAAACATGGCACCACCGACCGCCGAGGCCACTTCGGGATTGGTGAGCGCATTAAGCCCGATATAGACAATACCTTTCGCGCGGATAACCTGGTTCCAGTCGAATATGGGTCGTTCGTCATCCTGATCCAGATAGTCCGGACTTAATAACTCGGAGCATTGTCCGGTGGTCAGTTTTTCCATTAATGGCAGTAAACTGGAAACCAGCTTGTCAAAATAACCGCGATCATATTCATAGGTACGGGCCAGGGACGCCGCTACCGAATCGTAGAGTTCCTTGTCTTTGCAATAACGCAACAAGGCGACCACGGAATGGTCACGACTCATCATTTCACGCGGCACACGATAGTCCTTGCAGTCAGAATCGCTAAATGCCGCCAGTATCATTTCGACTTCTTTTCGCCAGCTACCACTGGGGTCGGCGTTATTGGCCATCAACGTCATGTAGTCGCGCACCAGTGGCTCTATGTCCTGGCCATAGTCTTTGATTTGTTCGTAATCGACTTTGCGACCCAGCGCCGTTTGCGCTTTGGCAATGACGTTAACGTAACGCCAGACAAACTCACGGAAGGCAGCAGACTGCCCTTCACCGGGCAGTTGATCCGCAATGCGGCCCGCGACTTCGGTAATCTGTGTAAATGAACCCACCGGGTTGTAACGGGCCGAAATGTCGGGATAGCCGAGATGAAAAAAATAAAAATTATCCAGCCGCCCTGCCCGTTTTGCCTCAACATACATACGTCGAAACAGATCCGCGTCACCTTTGGGATCAAACACGATGACCACGTCACCTCGCTGAATATCCTGAGCAATCAGCGATTCGGCCAGTCGTGTTTTACCAACGCGAGTGGTGCCCAACACCAGGGTATGACCGACACGGTCACCCAGCTCCATATAGACAGGTCGCTCACCCTCATACAAACCCACCGCATGTAATGCAGGTTCACCACCAACGGGTGGCAGTGGTGACATCGGGTTGTTGTCGATGGCATATTTCAGGACGACAAACGGCAGGAACCAGCGATAGCGATTATCTGCTGTTTTGGAAATAACAGCCAAGCATGTCCGAAAACGACGAAAGAAAAATCCACGTTCATGCCGTGCTTCAAACCGACGAGCCCATTGATACAGGGCAGACATTTCTTTGTAGACCCGACCATTGGTACGATCCAGATCCGCCAGGCGTTGGGCATGACGGCCATCCCACTCAAAACCCAGTCCCAAAAACAAACGTTCACGGCTGACCGGTAATTTTTTCGACGACATTACATACGGCTTCAATCGGCGCAGACCTTTTTGATAACGCCGTACGCGCGCCCCCTGTCGATATCGACGCAGACCCAAAAAAAACAGGGAGACGGCAGTAATGTACGCAATGCCCGGCGTCATCATCAAAGCACCGGGTGCCACTGCGGCCAGCAATGCAATGGCGAAATATGACGATGCCGCATAGTATTCCACGGGGGGTCTGAGCAGTGCTTCAATGGGATATTTTGATTTCATTGAGCAATGTATCCTTGATCAATAAACACCGGGTAATGCCGGATGCCAAAAAAATCGGCAATGGCATCACCATCAGCAGGCATCATCAAAATTTTTCCCTGGAACTGTTCTGAAACCATTTTAAAATCATCAAAATCATCGGCCTGGACCAGCCAACAACGTGTCTTGAGTTGGACCAGATTGTTCAGGTTTGACGTTATCCAGTGCAGAGACAAATCATCCGCACCAACGATGCAGATCGGTGCATCCAGATCAAAATTGACTTCCTGTTCGTCATCCAGCAATCGTTTTGGTGAAAGCCTGCTTGTGGTTAATGGCAACCACAGACTCAGGTTTTCCGGGTCTTTTTGAATCAGTGGTGAATAGGTCTGAATCCACTGACCGCCAAAATCAGGCACTTTTGTTGCAGGTTGCAATGTTTGCCGATATTGATCCGTTGATATTCCGCCTTCATCAATGATGACGATGGGTTCGGCTGATACAGACATAACAAATAGTAGTGATACAAAACATGCAATGAGATTAAAAATCTGCATCAGAATCGTCTCCTGCTGGTATCGGAGATAATAATTGCGAGGTTGCTGCGCACTCGTTCACGATAGGCCTCGGCTCGTGCGTTATTGCCTGGCGAGTGATAGGCACCGACGGCTTTTTCAAAAGAGCCGAGACGATGATATTGCGCACGAATTATCGATGCGCCGCCCCGCAGATTGGTGTACGGATCGAGCGCATTCCACAACGATGAATCGAAGACATGATGATTCCAGTACCAATTGACCTGCATCAAACCAACATCAAAATTTTTCTGCCCATCACGCAAGACTTGTGACAAATAGTCATACGCCTCCTGACGGGTCTCAAAGAAAATACCTTTCCCGGCATGATTAACAGCCCATGGCCAAGGGGTTTTTCGCGTATTGTTTTTACGGATACCCGATTCTGTTAGTGCCACAGAATAGAGCAACATTGGAGGTAACGAATATTCCGCAGCAATAAGATGATATGCCGCTGGCACAGCATCCGCAGCATCAGCAACCGGTACTGCCAGTAACCAAATGATAGAGAGAGAACAAATAATACGAGAACAAATCATTGCGCAGCTCCATCATTCAGATTAATGGGATGCACCGATTGTTTGGATTTACTGTAATAAAACGCAGCCGGTAATGGTGGACGGTTATAACGGGTGTACATACCCGTAGCATCACCATTGAGCGTTACTGACCGACTCTTGACCAAATCAGGATCAACCGACATCATTTTTGCCCAATCCATAATTTCCTGGTCGCTGGCCCCCACAAAATAGACATCGAGACTGGTGCCAAATGTTTGGGCTTGTCGTAAGGTGCGAAATGATGCGTCACAACCATTACAACCAGGGCTAATAAACAATACAAAGCGATCACCCAGAGCAGCACCCAGCGCGGATTTATTTTGATCATTATGTGATGTGTTAACCGATGGTGGCGTCATATTGTAAAAGGCATAAAATTTGTCGAGGTCTAATAGTGGCTCATCGCCATACAGTCTCTGGAATGCGCGCAGATAGGCATAATTTAATGTGGTCAGGCGTTTAACCAGGGTATGTTCCTGTACGGCTAATCGCTCGGCATAACGCTCGCGCTCGGCATCGGTTTCGGCATACAGGCCCAGCACCATAATAGGATCGGCATTTTGCCAGTTAAAACGCCCCTCCCCCTTCATGATCTCCTCATAGCGCTGCCACTCAGCGACAGTCAACCCCCAGCGACGGGCACTGACTTCCGTACTTTCTTCAGTGGTTTCACGCACTGAAGACAGCACGCTGGCCGACCGTTCTTCAGCGGTGCTCGCAAATGATGTCAGTGGCAACACAAAGACAAACATCACAATCATTACGATGGCGACTGTTACGCATTTATTCATTAATCATCACCTGAGGTGAGATCGGAAAACATGGCATCACCGACCGCCGAGGCTACTTCGCCTTTCGCACGGATCACCTGGTTCCAGTCGAAAATGGGTCGTTCGTCATCCTGATCAAAGTAGTCCGGACTTAACAGCTCGGCGCATTGTCCGGTGGTCAGTTTTTCCATTAATGGCAGCAGAGAAGAAACCAGCTTGTCGAAGCAACCACAGTCATATTCATAGGTCCGTGCCAGTGACGCGGCCACTGAATCGTAGAGTTCCTTGTCTTTGCAATAACGCAACAAGGCCACGACAGAATGATCGCGACTCATCATTTCACGCGGCACACGATAGTCCTTGCAGTCAGAATCGCTAAATGCCGCCAGTATCATTTCGACTTCTTTTCGCCAGCTACCGCTGGGGTCGGCGTTATTGGCCATCAACGTCATGTAGTCGCGCACCAGTGGCTCTATGTCCTGGCCATAGTCTTTGATTTGTTCGTAATCGACTTTGCGACCCAGCGCCGTTTGCGCTTTGGCAATGACGTTAACGTAAGCAATCAGCGATTCGGCAAGTCGTGTTTTACCAACGCGAGTTACGATGGGGACTGTTACGCATTTATTCATTGATCATCACCTCAACAAATTTGCCTGAAACATCGGGGGAGTGATGTAAAATAGTCACCGTAGCGACATCAACACCGGCAGATCGCCATAGTTCACGCACAGAAAGTGATCGGCCCACTGATCGACGTTCGGCTGCCAGCGGTGCATCTAACTGGAATTCACTCTCCATCAATCGTCCCCTCACGGTAATTTGATGAGCGTTGCGAATAGCAGGCACCAATTTCATTGTTTGCAATTTCCCTCTGGGGCCCAAGACGACCCTCCCCTGGGCAAACACAATTCGATGTATCTGCTCAGTACCAGGGTGTACGGCATTGTCGGTATTGACGGTTGCAACCGTCGTGGCAGGATCGAGTCTGGTTTTAATGATTGCGGGTTGTTGCAAACGTGGAGATATTTTTGTCGCAACATAATCCGTGCGACGGGTTACCACATTCATACGCTCACGTAAGACAGCCAGACGCAACCGCGTGCGCTCAATGGCAGCCAGCATCGCTTGGTTTCTTTCTTTCTGAAAAGTTGATTCATCAGTGGACGATGATCCACACCAATAACGGCGTGATGACCAATCAATCGATAAATCACGCATCAGGTATTCGCAGTCATTGAGGCGTGATTGTGTTGATTTCTTAATCATAACAATCACCGGTGCTGTTTTATTTTCTATTGGCACCGTTGATGACGTGGTTGTGCAGGCACTCAGAAAAACCGTGAATAAAAGGACGACACTGTTACGCATCACAGAACACCTGCGCCACAAACTTTGATCGGTTTAGTGTCCGTTAAACGCACGGCATAAATACAGTCAGGCCGTATAATCTTCGTTATTTTCCACCCTGCGCGTATATCCCCGACTGATGCCATGGTGGACTTTCCACCCATTTCCAATACGGCGCTGATTGTTGATCCCCATTCATCTATCGATAGTAGTGCGAAGGGAGGTGATTCTGCGTTGCGTTTTGTTGCGTGATCAATGCGCTGTTTATTGTTTTTTGTCTGGATGTGTAACTCATTGAGTGTTGCCACATGTTGTTTATCCGTTGATATCAATGCAGGGATAGTGTTACTGACATCCATCAACATGGAACGCAGCTCGACCATTTGTTGCTCGCTATCGGTAATGGCATCGGCCATTGTATCGATCCGGTTTTGTAGCTCCGTGTTATTTTTTTGTAATGGTGCAATCAGCAATCGCAGACTATCGATATTGGATTCAATACTGGATAACTGCTCATCACGAGAAAAAACAGCCGGTGTCCCTGTTGCAGGCGCATGGACACCGGATTCAATCGGTGCGCCACCGATTTCAAAATCACCGCCATTAAAAGACGATGCTGGGTCAACATTGTTCTTGGACAGATAAAAACTGATGGCAATACCTGCAACCAGAATGCCGAGGATAAGTGCGGGTAAACCCCATTTAATTAATGCAGGTACAGGTGCAGGGCCCGTTTTATCTGAACGTGTATTGGGTTCTGTTTTCGGTGATGTTGAAGAATGATCAAGCGGCGCTTCCAAAGCGATATCAGCATCCGACATTACCGGTTCATCCAGGGGATCGTGAACATCAAGCGCAATAACATCTTCCTGATGTGCATCATCAGAATCGATATTGAGTGATGCAGGTGCTGTAGATTCTGTGCTTTGATTGTTCGACATAATGCTATTTCCTATTGAATTAAGGCGTAATCAATTTATGCTAATATTCACTGTTGAATAACGGTGGAAACATCAGCGGGAGCGGGACGAAACTTTTCCAGCAGCTCATAACTGATCAGTCGATTGACCGGGTCTACAGACAGATACCAGGCTTCCCCGGCCAATGTGATTAACGCGTCGTGTAGTGTGATAGGCCCTAAACGCCGATGAACGTGCGGTAGTGGGCGACTCAAGAGAATAGGCAGATAAGGATCTGATGCATCCAGGTCTGCCAACCTGTACCCAGATCTCACCAGCAAGTGTTCCAGTGCTTCGCCAACGTTTGTAATATTTGACGCAAATGCGATGTTAATGATGACAGAGAGAGGATTGGATTGTTCGGGGGTTGCTGCCGGCGTTACGCGTGCGTAGCGACCTGCGCTGACGCTGATTTTATCGGTGTTATTGCTTGCAACCGTGATTGTGGGCAAAAACAAAAATGTAATGAGGGTGATAAAAAACAGCTGTGGCATATCCGCTTCCCTGGAAATAAAATTCCCGTAAACGTTAACTGGGCAGAACACAAAAAACAGCAGAAAACTCGAAATCCAAATGTCAGATTAGTTAGTCAGAACGAAATGTATGGAAATGGAAACAGGGTAAGGGGCCTATCCAAAGGGCGGCTCTCTTTCGCTAAATGACGCGAAGAGAGAGCCTAAAAAGGTACAATGGAAAAAATAAATAAGGGGAAAACCCAAAGGGCGGGAATTGATAATGCAACGATCAATTCCCTTTAAAGGGGTAAAGCAAAGGGTAAAACAGAAACTGGAATTATGAGTTTTTTAATGAATCAAGAATATTCTGGACATACACTGGAAATACCAGACTGGATGTCTCCGATAATGTGGTGATAAGAGAAACCAAAGGGCTAATAACGAATGGACGCTAAATTAAATGATATAAAAATAGAATTGAATCGGCTTGAACGACCTGAATGGTTCCCGATTGTTGAAACATTAATTGAAAATTTTCGAGGCTACCCGTTCGAAAACCCCGAAGGACAAGAACCTGCGCCAGCCATCCATGCCATTCTTAAATCCATGATGCTGAGTGAGTTGCCAAAAAGTACCGATGACGAATTTATCCGTATTTTGAGCCACAACGACATGTTCAGCTTTCGGGCCGTGCAGGAAACGCCGAAGGGTCCAGTATTCTGGGAGCCGTTAAAAGAACGGTTCGTTGACTTTAAGCGGAATCATAGCGGTATGGTTCATTATCAAAGTGCGGACGAATATCCCGCACCCGATGTGATACGTAGCTGGTACTACTACCAGCTACGTACGATACGGCAGTGAAATATTGGGCCAGGCGCTTTGTTGGCGCCATTAAAAAAACAGACCTGTCAGCTCTCAATCCTATCGATCCGTTGCCAATTTTACCTGCGGACTTAATCATCTCAGGCCTGGGACTGACCCCAAAACTAAAGTCCATCGAAAGGTTATCGTCCGCAGGTAACGACTACTTTAATAATCTTTACCGCCCCGCCATCCATAATTTTGTCGAATCCGTACAACTGGTCCCCGCATCGGCGGCCCACCATCATGCTGGCCCAGGTGGATTGGTAACGCACACCCTTGACGTTATTGACACAGCACTCCGCATGAGAAAATCGTACAACCTGCCGCAGTATTCAGCACCGGAAATCATTTATGCACAGGAGCACGTCTGGTCGTATGCCGTGTTTATCGGTGCCCTGCTCCACGACATCGGAAAAATTGCCTGCAACACCCGCATAAAACTTGACACAGGTTCCTATTGGACGCCCTATGAAGGCAGCATTTATAAAACTGGGGCAAAATATTATGACGTTGAATTCATGCAATCCCGGTATAAATTACATACTCAATTAGCCAACACATTTTTCTGGCTCATTCCGCCGAAAGGACGCGGCTGGTTGACACAATACCCAAATATTCTGGCGCAATTGACGGCATGGCTGTCAGGTGACCTTTATGAATTTGGCGCAATCGGTGAAATCGTGCGCAAGGCCGACGGCATATCCGTTGCCACAAACCTCAAGATCGGCGGAGACCGAAACCGATTCCCGCTATCGTCAGCGGTACCTTTGGTGGATCGATTAACAACCGCCCTGCGCGAACTGTTGGACACCGGCGCACTGAAGATCAACCGCGCTGACGGCAGTGCCGGGTGGTGCGATGGACAGCACACCTACCTGGTGTGTGGCACAACCGCCGATGCGGTGAAACAACATCTTTACAACGCTGGCGCAACCGATATACCTGCCGACAATAGCCGTCTGTTTGATGTCTGGCAGGACCATGGATACGCTCTCAGCACACCGAGCGCTGGCGCAATCTGGAAAATCTGTATCAACAATGCACTGACACTGACCGTGCTCAAATTTGAGACCGCCCGCCTGTTTCATCCCAGCCGGAGACCTGGCCCATTCGATGGAGAGATGGTGGTTGTCAGCAATACATCCCGCATTGTGGTGCAAAATCCTGGTGTGAGTCACACCAAACCTACTATCGACTCAGATTTTGTTGTGGGGCACAACAACCCCACCGCCCAGAATCTTGCTGGGAGTCCCAGCAAACCTGATCCTGGTGCGACTCGCACCAAACCCACTGCCACAAGTGACGCTATCGCTGACCCGTTTGGAGCAACCATCACAGCATCTGCGCCAGAAACGAGCCATGTAAAAGATATTGACATGGTGCAATCACCACTTGAAACAACCCACCCAAAACCTGGTGCAGGTCTACCTGAACCGACTCATCAGAGTACTGCGCCAAATTCGTTCACCATGGATGATCCTGATATCGCGCATTATTTTTTAGACTGGGTCAGGTGTGGCATTCGTGACGGTAAGATATTTACTAATCGATCTGACGCGCTCATACACATTGTCAAAGAAGGTGTGTTACTGGTTTCGCCATTGGCATTCAAGGCATTTATTCGCAAACATACATTTCTACTGGACGGTGGAAAAAACGAAGATAGAGTGACGGTATCGTTACAAAAGAAATTGCAACTGATGATGGCCAAAGCCAACCTGCACCGTCAAACAGAAAAAGGTCTGAACATTCATGCGTACCAAATTAATGGTACCAATAAAATAGCAACCATTCGTGGATGGCTGTTACCGGTTAGTGCGATATACGGAGAACTGAAACCACCTGGCATTAATAAAAAACTGGAAAACCTAAGTGGGTTTAAATAAAAAATTAAAACTCTTTAAAAAATATTGCTTGATTTTTATTTTATTTTGGTGATAATCAAACTCATGGGTAGGGAGGCGTGTTGTATTTAGCTTGATAAAAGTCCCTTCTTCTTTTTTCACATTTCACATAACGTTTATTATGTTAAATATTAACGAAGCGAAGCACAAACCGTCTTTCATCACACCAATCTCCGAGTCCCAGAATAAATTTCCTGGAATTTGTCGCCCAATAGCCTGAGAATCAATAACTGCGGTGGTTTTA
>Ga0316204_10001311_pt1 | contig 70788 bp, 55 predicted proteins | sample 6monrhotite_MG_2_FD_205661 | JGI IMG/M metagenome (GOLD analysis project Ga0316204, IMG submission 205661) | Microbial mat bacterial communities from mineral coupon in-situ incubated in ocean water Damariscotta River, Maine, United States -... | ecosystem: Environmental > Aquatic > Marine >... | reverse complement strand
CCTTCCAGTGGCAAAGCTACCCGTATGTCACCCGCTGGGGTCGATATTTGCAATAAACCATCAGCCAGTAATTCGCCACGCACTTCGGCATCACTTTCCACAGACAGGGAAAAATGTACGATTGAACATTCACCTGCCTGACTCCGCCATAAACCGGCAAAAGCATCATCGGCATTGATTACGGCCACACCATTTACAGGCAGGTTTTCAAAAATTTCACCCTTGGTTTTTGCCACTGCATCCAGTGATCCAAAACCTTCCAGATGCGCACCTGCTGCATTGGTAACCATTGCCACCGTGGGCTGCACAAATGCAGTTAGATAAGCAATATCACCAGGACGACTGGCACCTTCTTCAATCACCGCAGCAACATGTTCAGCACGCAGGTCCAACAAAGTGCGCGGTACACCCACTTCATTATTAAAATTGGCCTGGGTTGCCAATACACTGCCTTTGCACGACATAATCACCGCAAGCATTTCCTTTACCGTGGTTTTACCGTTACTGCCGGTAATCGCAATCAGCGGAATCGTAAACTGCTGTCGCCAATTGGCGGCCAGTTGTGCATAAGCACGCTGAGTATCACTGACAATGATCTGTGAAACAGATGCCTCAACAGGATGCGTGACCACAACGGCCACTGCGCCTTTTTGTATGGCTTCGGCCACAAAATCATGGCCATCAAAATGCGGGCCTCTCAATGCCACAAACAACTGACCCGGTGCAACTTCACGGGTATCTGTACTGATACCGGAAAATTGTGTTGTCTTTGCCTTGCCGTGCAATTCACCTTGCAACAGCTCGCAGGCCGCTTCCACAGTATTGATGCCTGGTATGATCTGCGGATGGACACTCATCACGATTGCTCCTCGCATGATTGTCTTCCAGCGGATTTTCGCAAGGCCAACACACGCTCAACTTCATCGGCATCACTAAACGGCAAGCGCTCATCACCAATAATTTGCACTTCTTCGTGTCCCTTGCCCGCAATCAGTACTACATCGTCTTCTGCCGCACATAAAATCGCTTTTTCAATGGCACTGGCACGATCCGCAATCACCAGCACGTCATCCACCCGAGTAAAACCCTGAAGAATATCGGCGACAATCACCTGCGCATTTTCCGTACGTGGATTGTCATCGGTAACAATGATTTTATCTGCCAACTGTTCCACTGCTGCCGCCATTAATGGGCGCTTACTGCGGTCACGATTACCTCCGCAACCGAACACACACCATAAACCAGGCGCATTCACCACACCCGCTGGTGTAATAGCATGAGCACGCAATGTAACCAGCACCTGCCGCAAGGCATCCGGGGTATGCGCATAATCCACCACCACCAATGGCTGCTGGTTTGCGCCACCATAACCCTGCATACGCCCCCGCACTGGCTGTACATCAGATAGACGTTGCAAAGCATCATCAAAACCAATACCACTGGCTAATAATGCGCCCAGCGCCGCCAACAGGTTTGACGCATTAAATGCGCCCAGCAAAGGCACTTGTAAATCGCCCTTACCCCAGTCGCTTTCCACATGCATGCGCAGACCATTACGGTCTAACTGTAAATTGGAACCCAGTAAAGACGGTAATACACCACCACTCGTTCCATCACCAAAACCATAACTCACTGTGCCCACCGCACCCGGCATCGACATCAGCATCTGCCGACCATAGTCATCATCAATATTGATCACTGCATATTTCAGACCTTGGGTCTCAAACAGACGCCGCTTGGCCCGACCATAATTTTGCATGTTGCCGTGATAATCCAGATGCTCGTGGCTGAGATTGGTGAACACCGCCACATCAAATGCCACCCCCGCTACCCGCCCCTGTTCAAGGCCATGTGAGGATGCTTCCATCACCACCCGGTTTACATTTTCGTGGCGTAAATCATCCAGTAGGGTATGCAGAGTAATCGCATCCGGCGTGGTAAAACCGCCTTTTTCCAATTGACCGAACACACCATTACCCAGCGTACCGAGCACCCCGCAGGATCCATCTTGTTGTAGCGCATGAGCGATAAATTGAGTCACCGAGGTTTTACCATTGGTGCCGGTAACACCGATCACAAACTGTGACTTCGACGGCTCACCATAAAATCGCTCGGCAATGTAACCCACCTTGTTTTTCAGATCCGGTACGCCGTACACTGGCACATCGCCACGCAGTTCTTGTCGCGGCGTGGAGGATTCCCACAAGACCACACTCGCACCACGTTTAATGGCGTCATCAATAAATTCCCTGCCATGCAACTGCTCGCCACTCAGGGCAAAAAACAGATCGCCCTTTTGCGTCTTCCGACTGTCCAGACACAGCCCACTAATCTCCAATGCGGGCGCTTGCCGAATAAAATAAATACCGGCAATCAGCTCGGCAAAGGTCAACAGCTCTGGCATGGATTGCGTTGTCATCATCGTGCCCTGTCCAAAAGTACCAACCGCGAGCCGGGGGACGAATTCACATTATCCGGTGGAATATCCAGCATACGTAAAGCACCCGCCATTATTCTGGAAAACACCGGAGCCGCCACGGCACCACCGTAATATTTTTCACCACGAGGTTCGTCAACCATCACCACCATCGCCAGACGCGGATCACTGGCCGGTGCAATACCGGCAAATAACGCCAAATAGCTGTCTTCAACATAGCCCCCGGCACCGGATTTTTTCACCGTACCGGTTTTACCCGCAATGCGATAACCGGGCACGGCAGCCTGAGTGCCCGTGCCACCTTCTTCCACCACGCGCTCCAGCATTTGCCGCACTTTACGCAAACTGTTTTCGCTCAATACCGGCTCATATAACGCCGCCAACTCTGCCGCCTCCGCCTCGCTACGGCGTAAAAAACTCACCGGCAACGGGCGACCGTCACTGGCCAATGCCACATAGGCACGAGCCAGCTGCATAGCCGTTACTGACAAGCCGTAACCATAAGACACTGTGGCACGCTGAATGTCATGCCAGGCACCAAAGTCGGTTAACAGTCCCGACGGTTCACCAGGGAAACCACTGCCGGAATCCATGCCCAGGCCCACGCTGGCAAAGGCTTGCCACAGATGTTCCGGGGTAATCGACAGCGCCAGCTTGCTGGCACCCACGTTGCTGGATTTCTGCAAAATAGTAGAAACATCAATCACACCGTAATCACGAAAATCACGAATGGTTTTGCGACCAATCTTCAAATAACCCGGACGTACATCCACTATCGTGTTGCCATTAAAACGCCCCGTTTCCAGCGCGGCAGCAACCGTAAACGGTTTGATGGTGGAGCCCGGCTCAAACACATCTGTCACCGCGCGATTACGCAGATTACTGCTTTTCAATTTGTTACGATTGTTCGGGTTGTAAGCAGGCTGGTTAACCATGGCCAGCACTTCACCCGTACGCACATCGAGAATCACCACGGAACCGGCATCGGCACGGTGACTTTTCACCGCTGCTTTCAGTTCACGATAGGCCAGATACTGCAAACGGCGATCAATACTCAATACAATATCTTCACCCGGCTGTGGCTCGGAAACGCGCTCGACATTTTCCACCACGCGGCCAAAACGGTCTTTGATCACCCGCTTGGCACCCGCAATACTTTTCAGTCGCGCATCGTGTACCAATTCCATGCCTTCCTGACCTTCGTCATCCACATTGGTGAAACCCACTACATGGGCGGTAACTTCACCGGCTGGATAAAATCGTTTGTATTCCGGTGCTAAAGCCACACCGGGAATCTTCAGGGCCATGACTTTTTCCGCCAGATCCGGCGCGACCCGACGTTTCAGGTAAATGAATTCCTTATCGCTCTTTGCCGCCAGTTGGCGCTCCAGCACGCCACGCTTGAGCCCCAACACTTTCTCCAATTGTGGCCAGCTGTCACGTGCCTGAATCAACTCCTGAGGATTGGCCCACACCGAATCCACCGGCGTACTGATGGCCAGCGGCTCACCAAATCGATCGGTAATCATGCCGCGATGCGCAGGCTCGGAAACCACACGCAAATAACGCGCATCACCCTGCCCTTGCAGAAAATCCTTACGCACCACTTGCAAATCTACCGCGCGCGCTACCAATGCCAAGCCTGCTAGGCTCAGCACCGACAGCACCAACAAGCGCCGCCCACGGAATGCGAGTTCAGATGTTTTTGCGTTCATTCTTTTGTATTCACATTCACGGTTTCTGCTCAGCTGATTCCACAATCACCACCTCGTCCATTTTGGGATTAGTCATTTGCAGCTTTTCCCGGGCAATACGTTCCACTCGGCTATGCGTTGCCCAGGTACCCTGCTCTAGCTGCAATTGTCCCCATTCCACATTCATTTGATCGCGCACTTTCTCCAACGCTTGCAATGCCACAAAACGTTTACGACTCTGATGCTTGGCCTCAATCACTCCCACCGCCGAGACCAGCACTACCAAAATCATTACCGCCAACAACCCCTGTTTGCTCATTCAATGCAACCGCTCCGCAACGCGCAGCACCGCACTGCGGGCGCGTGGGTTGGCCGCAATTTCCTGCTCGCTGGCACGGATCGCCTTGCCAACAAGCTTGATGCGGGGCGACAACGCCGACTGCGGAATCGGCAAGTCTGGCGGGAAATCATCACCCCGTGCCTCTTTACGCAAAAAGCGTTTGACGATACGGTCTTCCAACGAATGAAAACTGATCACAGCCAATCGCCCACCAGGCCGCAACACATCAAGCGCCTGCGGCAAACATTGTTTAAGGTCATCGAGTTCACCATTAATAAAAATGCGAATCGCCTGAAAACTGCGTGTCGCCGGGTCTTTGCCTTTTTCATGCACGGGGCTCGCCTCAGCGATCAATGTCGCCAGTTGACGAGTCGTGCAAATAGGGGTTTCCTTACGCGCCTTCACAATGGCGTAGGCAATACGCTTGGCAAATTTTTCCTCGCCGTATTCACGCAATACACGGCGAATATCATATTCTTCAGCCTGCGCCAGCCACTGAGCCGCACTCTGTCCGGTTTCGGGGTCCATGCGCATATCGAGTTCACCGTCGTGGCGAAAACTGAAACCTCGCTCAGGATCATCCAGTTGGGGAGACGACACCCCGAGGTCCAAAAGAACCCCATCCACGCCACCTGCTTCCGACGTTTGCCAATCTCTCTCTTGCACCAGACGCCCCAACTCAGTAAATGAACCCTGCGTAATACTGAAACGCGAATCCGCGCCAAACCGGTCTTTTGCTGCTGCCACCGCCTGTGGGTCTTTATCAATGGCCAGCAATTGCCCTTGGGGGGACAAACGATTCAGGATGGCGCCAGCATGACCGCCCCGACCGAAGGTGCCGTCTACGTAGATGCCGTCGGGCCGAATGGCCAGCGCTGCCAACACCTCCCCAAACAACACCGGCTGATGCGCGAAGTTTTCGCTCATCGACGTTATAACGACATCGTCTCCATTTCTGCAGGCAGATCACCAAGATCATCGCCCGCCTCCATCCAGTCACTGCGGCTGTCTGTCCACAACTCCTCATTCCACAATTCAAATTTATTGCTCTGCCCGATCAGCACCGCACGCTTTTCCAGACCGGCGAACTCACGCAACGGCGGCGGCACCAGCAGGCGACCCGTACCATCCATTTCCACCTCGGTAGCATGACCAATCAACATCCGCTGTAAACGCCGGGCCTGTCTATTGAAACTGGGCAGTTTTTGCAACTTACGTTCGACAATTTCCCATTCCTGTAAAGGGTACAACAGCAGGCAACGGTCACTGTTATCAACAGTGACCACCATTTGACCAGCACACGTATCAGACAACCGTTGGCGATAGCGCGTTGGCATAGCCACGCGCCCCTTGGCGTCCAGATTGAGAGCATTAACCCCTCGAAACAATTTTTTGACTCCTCGTATAACCAACAGTGCTACGTTTGATGTGACGACGTGATCATCGACGCATTAATACGCAGTGCCACGCACCTCCAGAAGGCTGCCGAACTCGGGAGAATACCCGGCAGCGACTCCTGCATTGCTTTGCACCTAAATCCTATGCGGTCGTACGGAAATCCATTTTGAATCCATTTTTCGATCTCTTGTCATTGAAAACGATCAAAAAATGGACTCAGAATGACTTTCCTTCACTAGAACTACCTAAGTCCACCAACCTCTTAGCGACAGCAGATTTAAAAAATCCACAATTAACCACTTTTCTCCACATTATTGCACCACTATAGGTAGCGAATTCCCCTACTGTCAAGAAAATAACAGCCGGAATAACAGAAAAAACCTGCTTTCTACACAATGACTTAGCGCAGCCTGCTCAAAACTCATCCAAACAAAAACTGACTATTTTTATATAATCAAATTGTTGTTAAATGAACTTAAAGTAAAGTCTTAAGAGAGGCCCGAAAATAGGATGGGAATATTCCCAAAAATAAAAAATGGTTATATTTTGATCAAAAAATATTAGACAAAAATACGGAGGTGTGACTGTTATCAGGTTCCAGGATATAAACACGGAATACTCAGAGACATGGAGAAAAAATGTTGAAAAACGCTACGTCACGCCTCCTCACCCTTGCATTAATGACAACGCATGGTTAAACAAAAGGTCGCGACTCAGCCTGATTTTCAAAATGTGCCGTAACTACTCAGATGAGCTTTAATTTGCGCGCTGATACTGATAAGGAAATAATAAGGTGGAAGTCGGCCTGTAAGCCGGGTTCTGTCGTGAACAGTCATTCATCTGGCCAACGTGTCACCACGCAGCTCAAGCAACCTACCCGGGAACTTATGCGGACCGCATCAATGTTCCCCTATTTGGTCTTGCTCCGAGTGGGGTTTACCCTGCCACTGCTGTTACCAACAGCGCGGTGCGCTCTTACCGCACCATTTCAACCTTACCTGTGCCCCGGTTCGAAAACCAACGGCCATCGGCGGTGTATTTTCTGCTGCACTTTCCGTAGGCTCACGCCCCCCAGGCGTTACCTGGCACTCTGCCCTATGGAGCCCGGACTTTCCTCCACACCCAACCTCTCGTCATAAGACGAAAAAAGGGATGCCGCGACTGTCCAGCCGACTTCCGGCGGCAAGCTTACGCAAGCAGAGCGCAACTAACAAGCCGAAGGTTCAATCCCCTGTAATTCGTTGCAAAAACCGCATCATTATTCTCGTGTGTGTTTAGCAGACCTCCAGCTGGACACGCACAATACCGTCAATGGGAGTTTTTACAACGCATAATTGATAGACTTTTAATTATTTTAAACGACGAATATTTTGCGAAAGAGGGATGAAGCGCCTCATAAAATCTCCAATACTACGATTTCCATTAGTGATGATAGCCGCAGAAATACGACTATCATCATTCCCAAATACGGGACTAGAAAAAAGATCTGCATGACTAAAACAGTGTTTACTGTTCCGCCAACCGTAGAACGACGGAAGTAAAGTGCCAATTAAAAAATCTTGATCAACTGATAAATAGGCTTTCGTTGTTTTATCTTTTGAATAACCGTGTGAGCAAGTATATTTCTGTAATCCTTTATTGGAAATTAATGATTTTCCATTTGAAGTATAACCACCGTTAATTATAAATTCATAACAAGAGGGGTACACCTTCGTCAGTCAATCAGCTAACTTGAAAGTAGCGCTTTAACAAAGGGAGGCGCTGATTTCAGAGGATGGGACTGCACTACAACTACTTTCAGTGCTATGATCCCAGCACGGGCCTACACATCACCAGTAATCTGGTCGGGTTAGAAGATGGCCTGAACACTTAGGTCAAACTTTGAGGACATGGAAAAGGATAAAAAAACAGCTTTAAACAACACGTAGCGAGGTGTTTCCTATCTTACTTAATCCACTATTCTGGCGTAAACCGGAACCTCGGGCACATCAATAAGTGTTAGTTTCTGATTCAACATTTAATATGTTTTGTGATAAATAGAAGTTAAAATTACTAAATGGAGATAGTAATGTCTGAAAAAATATTGTATACGTCAAATGAAATCGAAGCCATAAATAATCAGGATGTTGTTTTTATTGATATTCGTGACAAGGAAGATTTTGAAAAAGGCCATATTCCTGGCGCGACCAATATCCCGGAAATTTTTTATTTTCTTAGTACAAGTACAGATGATGGTTTGGATGAACTCAAATCTGTATATACCGAGCTGTTCTCAAAGGCTGGGCTTTCCTCTGATAAAATGGTCATAATTTATGAGGATAACCTCAACACACGTTATGGTGCATCTTGCCGTGGATTTTGGCTGCTGAAATACCTGGGCCATCAACATGTTGGAATTCTTAAGGGAGGTTATTCACAATGGCAGAAATCAGGCAACCCAATTACAACTGATACTGAAAAAGTTAACCCGTGTGACTTTATTGTCAACATTAACCGTTCCATCATGGCAACTAAAGACACTGTTTTGACAGCAATAAATAATGATGACATCGTTTTATTGGACAATAGAGACAAAGTTGAGTGGGTCGGGGAAAGCTCATCACCTTATGGTATCGATTTTGCGCCACGTAAGGGACGTATACCTGGGGCCGTATGGATAGAGTGGTATGAATTTATGGATGATAACAACAGTATTGCATCTTTTAAATCAAATGAAGGAATAAAAGAGCTATGTGCGCAAAAAGGTATTTATACCGACAGTGAAATTATCATTTACTGTTTCAAAGGAGCCAGAGCATCAAATACCTACGTGGCTATGCATCAGGCCGGCTTTCATAACCTTAAGGTTTATTTTGGCTCATGGAATGAATGGTCAAGAGACTTAAGTCTTCCTATCGACAGTGAAAAAATAGAACTCTCTTTGTCACAGTAATTTAAGGAAAACAAAGAAAGCGAGTGAGGGAACGACTCAAATAACCTCTCCCAAAACCGGGAGAGGTTAGGGCTTGCTGAAAACAAGCTCAAATACCATCGCCATCACGACATTGTAGTCGTGGTGATATCTGCCATTTATTATATTCCTGCACAGCTTTTAAAGCTGCACAAAAATATACCAAAGATGTGATTAACGTTACTGAACTAGAAAAACGTTGAGTCCACACATACACCTGTAGCGATTGAGATTTAAGCTTTAATTTCATACCTTTTTATCATTTCATGGTCACATTAAAACTCCTTGCAATAGTCCCGTTATTACGTGTCATTTTGGTGTCCCATGAAATGAATATAACACCCGCTAAACTAAATACCATGGATATCACATCCTACAAATCCCAAAAAACAGAAAAGCATTATGAGTGAGTCTACCTTCGTTATTCGTTACGCTCAGTGGATCACCCGCCATCCCTGGCTGGTGATGCTGATCGTTATTCTCATGATAGCGGGCGCTGGCAGTGGCATCAGACACTTGGCCTTTAAAACTGATTACCGGGTCTTTTTCAGTGATGACAACCCACAGCTACTCGCCTTTGAAGCACTGGGAACTATGTACACCAAAAATGACAATGTCATGTTTATCCTGGCGCCCAAAGATGGCAATGCTTTCAGCAAAGAAACTTTGGAAGCGGTAAAAATACTGACCGAAAAGGCTTGGCAAACACCTTATTCCATTCGTGTTGATTCACTGGCCAACTTCCAAAATACCGAGGCCGAAGGTGATGATTTACGGGTCAGGGATTTGATCGATGAAGAGATCGAGCTGACGGATGAAAATCGTAAAAAAATAAAGCGCATTGCACTCAGTGAGCCTCTACTGCTGAACCGCCTTGTTTCTGATCGTGCCCACGTCACCGGTGTCAACGTCACCGTGCAACTGCCCGGCAAGAAATCAACTGAAGTACCGGAAATTGCCGCTTTTGCCCGCAGTCTCGCTATAGAAATAAAAGCACAGTATCCGCAAATTGACATTTATCTCAGCGGTGTAGTACTTATGAATAACGCCTTCTCTGAAGCGGCAAAAGGCGACCTGAAAACATTGGTGCTCATCAGCTTTGCGCTCATGCTGGTCACCCTCGGGCTGATGATCCGCGGCTTCTCCGGCACCTTCGCCACCTTGCTGGTGATCATCGGCTCCATCATGACGGCCATGGGCCTGGGTAGTTATCTCGGCTTTCCCATTACCGCACCATCTGCTGCCACACCCACCATTGTTCTCACTATGGCCATTGCCAACTGCGTGCATATTCTCGTCACCCTGTTGCACGAAATGCGTATGGGCCGTGACAAAAAGACAGCCATCATAGAAAGCCTGCGCATCAATATGCAGCCGGTGTTTCTTGCCAGCATCACCACCTCTCTGGGCTTTTTGAGCATGAACTTTTCCGATGCGCCCCCTTTTCAGCACCTCGGCAACATGGTCGCTATCGGTGTGGTCGCTTCCTTCTTTTTATCCATTACGTTTTTACCCGCAATGATGTCAGTATTACCCGTACGCGTACGCCCGGTTGAAAATGATGACAGCCATCTGATGCATCGTGTCGGTGATTTTGTGGTCAAGCAACGCCAAAAACTGATTTGGGGCATGGCCATCATTGCCATCGCTTTGGTGTCCTCGATACCTCGCAATGAAATGAATGATGTCTTCGTACATTATTTTGACGAGACCATGCAATTCCGTACAGATACCGACTTCATGACGGAAAACCTGACGGGCCTTTATATCATCAGCTACTCGTTAAACTCTGGTGAACCTGGTGATATCAACAACCCCGAATACCTACGGGAAGTCAGCGCCTTTGCCGACTGGTATCGCGAGCAACCGGAAACCATACACGTCAGCAGCATTACCGACATTATGAAGCGGCTCAATAAAAATATGCACGGTGATGAACAAGACTGGTACAAATTGCCCGATAAACGTGATCTGGCTGCACAATATTTACTGTTATATGAAATGTCACTGCCTTACGGGCTAGACCTTAATAATCAGATCAACGTGGAAAAATCTGCCACACGCTTTACTGCCACCCTGCAAACCCTGTCAACCAATGACTTGCTGGCACTGGACAACCGCGCCACCGAGTGGCTGGAAAAAAACACCCCTCACATCAGTGGTAAGGAAGGCAGCGGGGTATCAATAATGTTTGCAGACATTGGAAAACGTAACATCATCAGCATGCTGATCGGTACCACCCTCGCCTTGATTGGTATTTCCCTTATCTTGATCTTCGCTCTGCGCTCAATCAAAATTGGCCTGCTGAGTCTGATCCCCAACCTGATACCCGCCGCAATGGGTTTTGGCCTGTGGGGATTACTGGTCGGAGAGGTGGGACTCAGTCTCTCCATTGTCGCCGGTATGACGCTGGGTATCGTGGTCGATGATACTGTGCATTTTCTCAGTAAATACCTGCGGGCACGTAGGGAAAAAGGTTTAGATGCCGAGGAGGCCGTCCGTTACGCCTTCCGTAATGTGGGCATGGCCCTGTTTACCACCTCGGTGGTACTGGTGGTTGGCTTCATGGTCTTGTCGTTATCCAGCTTTGAGTTGAATGCCGGCATGGGATTACTCACTGCCATCGTCATCACCTTTGCGTTACTGGCCGACTTTTTATTGCTACCCCCCATTCTCATGTTGTTTGATAAAAAGAAAATCAGTAAACAGCCAGTCATCAATTCGGAAAAAGATGCATTCCAGACTGTCAAGATCAGTCATTCTTCATGATATTTTTTCTCCTCAGCTTATGGTATCCAAAGAGTTTAAAAAACAGACTATAGGGGGTGTTCTCAATTAAATTGAGAACACCCCCTAGAACCTACCGATAAATAGTGATAAAAAGGATAACTCTCAGCAAAAGGAAACAAGCTGACACTTCCAGCAGAAAGGAGACAAGCTGACACTTCAATTATCAAAAACCCTACGAAGCCGTAATGAATGGAAAAACAAAGCCATTCAGCACGCCAATGAACTCTGGGAATTCGAAAAACACTAACAAAAAGAACATGATTTGGCACTATGGAGCATAACGGCGAAGATAAAAATATTATCCGCCGCTGAAATGATATTCCATGGATACCCTTTTTGTAGACAGTCTGACTATAGATAGTCTGACTGACCTGAAAAACAAGCATCTTTTGGAAGTTCTACCGCAAGTCGAAAAAAAGACAAATGCAAAGTAAGGCAACAAGATATCAGGGATGGACACAAAAGTCATTATTCATACCAATGAACTTCCGTAAAAACCCCCAGATTTTAAAAAACGTTAATTCACTAAGGTACCCTCATGTTTGAAGCTATCATCATCATTACTTCGATTGTTGTCATTTTCACCATCGCTATTATCGTCCGTTCTATGTGGGATCCATTCTACTGTTGCTGCATGACAACATCAGATATTGGCGTATTGTCATCTGCATCGCTGATTAAAATTTCATCCTCCGTCTATATCAGCGAACATTTCATCAATTCTGGCAACTCAGGAAAATGGGCTCGAAGCATCACTAAATTTTCGCGGATGTTGGTGGTAGTCCATAACGGGGAGTTGTGTCTTTATAACCCATGTCCACTGACACCAGAACTGCAAAAAGAACTGGCCGAACTGGGGAGTATCCAACGTGTCGTTGTAACCAACTGCTTTCATTATGCCTTCCTCACGCAATACATCGACGCCTATCCCGAAGCGACTTTCCTGGTTCCGCAAGGCATGATGTGGAAACGACCCGCGCTACAACAACACTGCATAGCAATCCCGGCCGCAACAGAAGGCTCATTATTTGCCGGTACACATTACTTCAGGCTGCCTGATTTTTATCAAGAACATGTGATATTCGTCGAAGAGGCAAGTTTGCTTTATTGTAGCGATACGCTCTATATCAGAGAACCCAAAACACGCCCTCATGGCCGGCTTGGCGTCCGATTAATGCAGGAGTTCATACGATCAATCAGCTTTTCGCAACCCTGTGGCGTAATACATTACTTCGATTATGTGAGGCAGTTTCGTTATCCTCACTCGGGCGACTTGCATAAAGAAAATGTAGAACGTTGGCGCAAAATTTTCGCGCTGCCCATTACGCGCATAACAACCGGCCATGGAGTATTCCGCGGATCTGTATCAGTAACAAACACTGAATTGAAGAACCTCTTACGTTGCATCGAACGCAAGGATAGTTGGATGGACCGGGCTGGTCGATTGGTATTTCGTTTATGTGTACACGGGGCACCAAACCGCTATAGAGACTGGACATGCTTGTACGACGAAGAGGCGCAATTCGGTTATCGTCCCTCCTTAAACGAGGAAAAAAGAAATGTAGTGGATACTCCACCGGTTAAAGCCAAAGCCGGGTAAGGGTTCACCCTTCATCCCAAGCATCTATACCCGTGGGTATATTCTTCAGGGGAATTTAGCCTGCCACATCATCGACATTTAATTGCAGCCATAACTCCAGCAAGGCCATGTGCCAGAGTTTGCTGCCTTGCAGTTTGGTGAAGTGCTTATCCGGTTCGGCAAGCAATCGGGTAACATAGTGGCGGTTGAATACCCCACGTTGGAGACAGGCTTTGGAGTTAAGAATGTCGGACATAAAATTAAGGAAGTTTCCACGCACGTATTTCAACGCTGGCATGGGAAAATAACCTTTGGGACGATCAATAACTGAATCCGGGATCAAGCCACGGGCGATATTTTTAAGGATGTGCTTGCCACCGGATTTCATCTTTAACTCCGGTGGCATGCGCATCGCCAATTCCACCAGTTCATGATCCAAAAATGGTACCCGTGCTTCCAGTCCCCAGGCCATGGTCATGTTGTCCACGCGTTTCACCGGGTCATCAACAATCAGCGTGGTAATATCAAAACGCAGCACACGGTCAAGGAAGCTATCGGCATCCCCCATTCCTAATCGTTCTTCCACCAGCATCGAAGTAAAATCCTCACTGACATAGCTCTCGGTGACTGAATCCTGAAATTCGCTGTGGCGACAATCAAAATAATGGCGGCGAAACCGTTCCAGGTCTGTGCCACTATCGGCATCCATTTGTGGATACCAGAAATAACCACCGAACACTTCATCTGCACCTTGACCACTCTGTACCACTTTTACTTCTTTAGCGACTTGTTCGGCGAGCAGATAAAATGCCACCGCATCTTGCCCCACCATAGGCTCAGCCATATTGCGCACGGCATCAGGCAAGTATGGCAAAACTTCGGCATTGCCGATGTGAATTTTCTGATGGCGCGTATCAAAGCGCTTCACCACGGCATCGGAGTATTCAAACTCGCTACCTGCTTCGTCGGCGATGTCTTCAAAGCCAATGGAAAAGGTGCGTAGGTCATTCACCCCGGCCTCAGCCAGCAGCCCCACCAACAAACTGGAGTCCAGTCCACCAGAAAGCAATACACCCACGGGCACATCGGCCACAGACAGGCGGCGTTCTACCGCTTTACGTAACGCACCGTGAATCAGTTGTGTCCATTCGCTTTCATGTCTGGGCTCGGAGGGGCGTGTTGCGGAAAGATACCAGTATTTTTTCTGCTCCGTATGAGCGTCATGCTCCACAATCATCGTGTGTCCCGGAGCCAGCTTGCTCACACCTTTCAAAATAGTATGCGGCGCGGGAATCACTGCGTGCAGAGTCAGTTGATGATGCAGCCCCACAGGATCAATGTCAGTGTCCACATCCCCTGCGGCCAGCAATGCTTGCAAATTCGAGGCAAAACGAAAGGTGTGCTTTGTTTTTGAAAAATACAAAGGCTTAATGCCTAGCCGGTCACGCGCCAAAAAAAGACGCTGCAATTTTTCACTCCAAATGGCAAAGGCGAACATGCCGTGTAAACGTTCTACACAACGTTCACCCCAATAGTGAAAGGCCTTGATAATGACTTCGGTATCACCTTCAGAAAAAAACCGGTAACCGACCTCCATCAACTCTGCACGCAGTGCCTGGTAATTGTAAATTGCACCATTGAACACCAGCGACAGGCCCAATTCTTCATCGACCATCGGTTGATGTGATCGATCCGAAAGATCAATAACTGATAAACGCCGATGACCAAAACCTAGCGGCCCGGAAATGTACAGCCCTTCGTCATCTGGCCCGCGACGGGCCAGTTTTTGATTCATGCGCACCAGCGTTGCTGCCTCGGGGGCATGACCATCAAACCGTAATTCACCGCAAATGCCGCACATCAGCCAAATCCTCGTTAAACCGCCAAAAAAAAGTAAAACGACTATTCTAGCGTGAAAATCGAAATAGCAATGGAATACAATGCATTAATTGCTTTTCATTCGTTTTGATCAGGAAAACCGGTGGCAACACATTGTTCCAAAAAACCACCGTGAAACACGATAAAACGCTGCCAGGACGCAACGTAATCATAAAAGAATTTGTTTTCAGTTTCTTTTGCTACCCCAACCACCGCCACCCGGTGTGGCAATCGTCAGTCGCTCGCCCGGTTCAATCTCAAAACTTGTTTTCACCGGTAAAATTTCTTCGTTATGTAAATTACTTCCCGGCAGGCCATCATCTCCCCCTCGTAATCCCCACGGGGCATGACGACGACGCTCGGTCAACAACGTCACCGTAGTCGGCGCTAAAAACTCAAATTCCCGTATCAGACCATCACCACCACAATATTTACCTTTACCGCCCGAGCCTTCCCTCAAGGCATAACGGCAAATACGCAATGGATAATGACTTTCCAATACCTCGATGGGTGTATTCAATGTATTGGTCATGTGCGTTTGCACAGCACTGAGGCCATCATGTTCTGGCCCGGCCCCCATGCCGCCCCCTATCGTTTCATAATAGTCCCACTCAGCACCGTCAACACGCGAACCCATGGCAAGATTGTTCATACTGCCATGGCTGGCGGCAGGAATTCTATCCGGCAACGCTTGCGCTAACGCGCCCATCACGACATCCACCACCCGAGTGCTGGTTTCCACATTGCCTGCCGCCACTGCTGCGGGTCGTCTGGCATTAAGCAATGAGCCTTCGGGAGCCGTCAAGGTAATGCTGCGAAAACTGCCCGCGCAGGCCGGTGTCTGCGGCGGCATCAAACAGCGAAACACGTAATACACGCCCGCCGCTGCCACCGACAGAGGACAATTAATATTGCCCGCAGTCTGCGCTGCAGTACCGGTGAAATCCACATGGATTTGATGACCACTCACACGAAGTCTAACCACAATAGGAATATCGGTATTACCCAGACCATCATCGTCCATCACATCGGCAAAACAATATTCACCATCAGGAATGGCCACCAGACTACTGCTCGCCAAACGCTCGGCGTAGGCATTGAGCTCTTGCAGGCTCTCTTCGTATCTCACCACGCCGATGCTTTGCACCAGTGCGATAAGCCGTGCCAACCCTGTACGATTAGCGGAAATCTGTGCCGCGAAATCACCGCCGGACTGCTCGGGGTTGCTGGTAGCTTTAGTAATAGCCATCAACTGGCATTCGTCCAGCTTTCCTTCGCGCAACAAAAACGTGGGCGGAATAATCATACCTTCTTCACTCAATTGCCGGGAAACAGGCATAGAGCCGGGCGTGCTGGCACCGATATCGGCATGATGCGCACGATTGGCGACAAATCCCACCACTGTATTGGCAACATACACGGGCGCAATGACCGTTACATCCGGTAAATGAGTGCCCCCAAGATAAGGATCGTTGAGGATCACCATATCACCGGGCGACCACGGTAAATCGGACACGATGTCGCGCATGGCATACGCCATACTGCCGAGATGCACGGGAATGTGCGCTGCCTGAGCACAGAGTTCACCAGCGGCATCAAATACCGCACAGGAATAATCCAATCGATCCTTAATATTGGGAGAAAAAGCCGTGCGTTGCAGCACCGCGCCCATCTCTTCGCAGACGGCCTCGATACGACTGGCAAACAAACTAAGCTCGATGGAATTCATGGTGTCAGTGTAGCGTAACGCCTATCCACCTCCCACTCTCATGCCTGATTATTTTACTTGGTTATTATCCCAAGGTAGAATGCACGCAAAGCCGTCGCCTTTTGGCGGTCTTGCGCGCATAATCCTAAATTAATCCGTTAAACCGTAGCGAGAGTGACTGCTGTAGGAGATAAAGTGTTTTTCAGGTTATTTTGGACGAAAGCGTATCACCCATACGGTGAGTTCAACATGTTCTGCAAAAGGCTTTAGGTTCTGTGCCTTAGGCGCTCGCAGTAGGCTTAACGGATTAATGTAGGATAATATCGCGCTTCAGCATTTCGCCAGCCAACAAACTCTGGCACGATTTCGACACAAACATAAAGCAAGATCAGGAGAAAGAAAACATGGCACACGAACTGCCTGCACTGCCCTATGCACAAGACGCCCTGGCCCCGCACATCTCGGCGGAAACCTTGGAATACCACTACGGCAAACATCACCAGACTTATGTCACCAATCTTAACAATCTCATCGAAGGCACCGAGTTCGCCGACGCCAGCCTTGAAGACATCATCATGAAGGCTGAAGGCGGCCTGTTTAACAACGCCGCTCAAGTATGGAACCACACCTTTTACTGGAACGGCCTGAGCCCCAACGGTGGTGGTGAACCCACCGGCGCGCTGGCTAATGCCATTAACAGCACCTTTGGTTCTTTTGCAGATTTCCAACAAAAATTCGCCACCTCCTGCGCCACCAACTTCGGCTCCGGCTGGACCTGGCTGGTGAAAAACAGCGACGGCGCACTGGAAATTGTCAACACCTCCAACGCTGCCAACCCTATGACAGCAGGCCAAACGCCGATCATGACTTGCGATGTGTGGGAGCATGCCTACTATATCGATTACCGCAACGCCCGCCCTAAATATGTAGAAGCATTCTGGAATCTGGTGAACTGGGACTTCGTAGCTGACAACTTCGGCAACTAAACTCTTATTTACTGATCTTCAACATAAAAAAGGGGCCAATGGCCCCTTTTTTTGTGTACCCACAACTGTCAAATAGTGGCATCCCTGTTATAACAATAAAAAACCATCTCTTAATTTAATCTTAATTTTGTATTCATCTTCCCCCCAGCCAGTTACTTTAATAATGCCGTGATGTTCAGGCTAAAACTCACCATGGCGCTTGCCGTATTGTTAACTATTGTACTGTTGCTTGCCGCCACTTTGTATTGGGGTGCTCACCGGGAAGAATACTATTTTCAGCGCAGTCACCTGGCCTATGACGCCTCTCTGGCCTACGTCCAGCTCTCCCATGATGCCTATCGCCACTTCAAAGAGCTGCTGGACATCGTAGTGCTTAATGACGATACCAGCATAGAGCAGGCAAAACTCTCCTATCAGAAACTCCAGCAATCACTCAACCAACTGCGGATTGCCACCAATGCCGAAATAAATCATGTGGATGAGCAGGAGCTCGCGCAAGAAACACAAGAGCTTGAACAGATCGATGCAATCGAAGAACTCCTGACTGAAGGAATCTGGGCATTTGAACGCATCATGTTATTACAACGCCGTGGCGCAGAAGAACCAGCACAAGCCATATTAAAAGATGTGCTGGAGCAAACCATTGATCAGCAGTTCAAGCCCATTATTGATATTGCGATTGCCGAAGAACGCGAGGAGCTGGCAAACGCCCGCCAACAGACCCAGCAATTACTGAATGACCTTAAGTGGATGGCTGCAATAACCGCCATAGTAACGTTTTGCCTGGCGCTGGCCATGGCTATCTGGTTATTGCGCAGCCTCAGCACCCCATTGAACCGATTGGTAAAGGGAGTGCATCAAGTCGCCAAAAATGATCTGGCACACCGCATCCAGTTACCCGGGCGCAACGAGTTCACCTATCTGGCAAAAAACTTCAACGACATGACTCAGCAACTGGCCCAGCAACGACAGCATTTGTTGATGGCCCAGGCGGAATTAGAAAACAAAGTGGATACTCGCACCCATGAGCTCCAGCAGGTTAATGAAAAATTGCAGCACATCGACGAAGGCCGGCTACGCTTTTTAGCCGACATCAGCCATGAGTTACGCACCCCGCTTACCGCCATTCGTGGTGAAGCCGAGGTAACTGCACGAGGCAAAAAAAAATCTACGGAAGAATATCGTGATGCCCTCGTACGCATTGTTGAGCTTAGCGGTCAGTTGGGAAAACTGGTGGAAGATCTGTTATTTATGGCTCGCTCTGAATCCTCCAACCTTCGTTTCAAGCTCTCCCGACTGGTGTTGAATAATTTGCTCAATAGCGTCTGTGAAAATACCCAGGCGCTGGCTCGGCAACAACAATTGCACTTGAGTTTGGAATTGCCAGAACAAGACATCAGTATCTCTGGTGATCAAGCGCGCTTGCGCCAAGTATTATTAATCCTGATTGACAACGCTTGTCGCTACTCCAACCCCGGCGGAAAAATCATAATCACCCTGCAAGCTGACAAAAACCACGCCATCATGATTGTCAGCGATCAGGGGATGGGAATTCCATCTGTGGAACTCGAAGAAGTGTTCAAACGTTTTTATCGGGGAAAACAGGCCCGCAACGAAGTTCCTTCTGGTTCAGGACTGGGGTTGCCCTTGGCCAAGTCAATTATTGAGGCACACCAAGGCACTATTGAAGCAAACAGTACTCCAGACCAGGGCACCCACATAACGATTACCCTGCCAATATTATCTCTGTAAGGATACATGCAATGACGATACTGATTATCGAAGATGATGAACGGATTTTACAATTTATCAAGCGAGGGCTGGAGGCAGAAGGTTATCTGATTGAAACAGCCACTACCGGAAAACTGGGTTTGCAACTCGCGGCTCACGCCGAATATGAGCTGTTGTTATTGGACCTGATGCTGCCCGACATCAGCGGCCAGGATATCTGTCGCCAACTGCGCCAGCAAGGCATCACCACCCCGGTTCTGATACTCACCGCTATGGACGCCTTGGAGGACAAAGTGGCAGGTCTGCACATAGGAGCGGATGACTACCTCACCAAACCTTTTGCCTTTGATGAGTTGATTGCCCGTATTCAGGCGCTACTGCGACGTTCCCATGGTTATAAAGAGCAACCCACAGAACTGCGAGTAGCTGAGCTGACGCTCAACAAAGAAACCCGAGAGGTACGTCGTGCAGGTCAGCTTATCGAACTGACCCCCAAGGAACATGCGCTACTGGAGTATTTTATGAGCACCCCAGGACGAGTATTCAGCCGCAGCAAAATTCTCGACCAAGTATGGGGTTATAACACAGACCCATTGACCAATGTGGTGGAAGTCCACATCCGTAATCTCAGAAAAAAAATGGACGAAGGGTTTTCCTCATCACTCATCAAAACGGTACGAGGCTTTGGTTACAAGCTGGAAGATATAAAACCAACAGTGAAATCAAATCACTCACTGTAGCCTTACCTGCAGGATCGTTGGTGTCTCCTGGCTGGCCACGGTATCCGCATTTACCTGAATATATACCCGTAGCGATTGCACACCCTGAAATTCCATAGCGATGCGATAAACCCTTCAAACAGTCCTACGATATTGGCGGGGATCACCACCGAGTATCCAACGCTTAACCTCTTCTGCCTCAATGTCACTCAACGCCCTTCCTCGACCTGATCTAACCTTAGGTGCAAGCATGTCTATTCCACTTTCCCTTGCGATTCTCAGCCATCTATAAAGGGTTCTATCGCCAAGTCCGTAACTGTGCGTAACTTCGCTTGCCGGTTCACCATCAAGCACTCTTTGTACGGCCAGTCGTCGTAAAAAATGTTGCTCTTCCGTGGATAATTTTCTTGCCTCATATTTCATAGATGACATTACCGCATTAACAGAAAGATAATGTATTCTTTATTTCCGACCCGTTAGTATGTATATTTTTTTATCATGGGAAACATTGAATAATCAATGCCTGATATGACTTGGAAGATAAGGCCCTGTAACCAATACCCCCTGGTAATTTTCCGGAAAATCTGCGCTAACAAAAGCTTCGGCAAGCTTGGTCCCAAACTGACCACCCCTCAATATACAAACAACCAGTTTTTTTCGGGAATGAGCAGTTTGACAATTTTACGGTTCACATGAGATTTCGCCAAAGCCTGTGCAATCAATATACTCCTTCGCATATGGCCTAATCCCATGGTGTCATGCGAATAAAGCACTATGCGACAACGGCGTGATACTTTCCGCAATTCATTTGGGCCACTCTTTTTCAATACAGCAGCATGGGAATGAACTTTTAAACTTCTGACTTTCATAACAACATTTCCTTGTTATCTGTAGAAATTTGTTGGAATTTTGTCCTACGCTTCAAAACATGGATGCCATTCGACCTGTAAGAGCTATTACACCAACCGCAAATGAATATTCTGTTGAATAAAAAATTAAGAACCGATAAAGAAACTGTTATTGGAGGATAAACATCCTCACCCAGATTCCGAAACTCAAAATTGAAATCATTCACACGAATGATGGTTCCGTTTTCAAAAAAACACCCAATGAAATTACCTGAACAAAATAACTTAGGAGGAATTGCTACAGCTGCCAAGGTAAAATCCAGCATGGCAGCCTGTTTTCTGTATCTAAAAACAGACATTATCAACACGGCATCAGCAGCATCTCCCCCATTCCGTCATGTATTACGTGAATACATAAATCCCGTTGGTTTTGGAGAGGCTATACTGAGTTTTACGGCTATTGCCTCCCTCCCGGCAAATCGCTAGAATTTCTCTCTGATATTGCATGGCGGTCTCTATTGGGACTGCCTTTTTGTTTTTGGCAATTTTTACCGCCCTGTTGGGAAACTGAAAGTATGTCCGATACACTGATGCACACTTACGCTCCGCTGCCTGTCACCTTCGAGAAAGGTGATGGCTGCTGGCTATGGGACACCAATGGCAAGCGTTATCTCGACGCCCTCGGCGGCATCGCCGTATGTGGTCTGGGCCATGCTCATCCCGTCGTGACCGAGACCATTTGTCAGCAGGCTGGTCAGTTAGTACACACATCCAACCTTTATAACATCACTCATCAGCAGACACTGGCCGACAAACTCACTGCTCTGGCGGGTATGGAACGGGTATTTTTCAGCAATTCCGGTGCCGAAGCCAACGAGGCCGCCATCAAGATCGCGCGCCTGCACGGCCATGCCCAAGGTATCGCACAACCCACCATCATCGTCATGGAGGGAGGTTTCCACGGCCGTACCCTGGCTACTCTGAGTGCTACTGGTAATCGCAAGGTGCAAGCCGGGTTTGAGCCGCTGGTGGGCGGTTTTCTGCGGGTGCCCTACAATAATCTCGACGCCATTACCGCTGTGGCCAAAAATAATCAGAGCGTGGTGGCCGTACTGGTGGAGCCGGTGCAGGGTGAAGGTGGCATCCGCATTCCCGACAACCATTATCTGCCCGGCATCCGCACTCTGTGTGATGAAAACAACTGGCTGATGATGCTGGATGAAATTCAGACCGGCATGGGCCGTAGCGGACAGTGGTTTGCCTACCAACAACATAACAATGCCACACCGGACGTAATGACCCTCGCCAAAGCATTAGGTAACGGTATGCCCATCGGAGCCTGTCTGGCACGCGGCGCGGCAGCGCAAACCTTCCAGCCCGGCAATCACGGCTCCACCTATGGTGGCAACCCGCTGGTCTGTCGGGTGGCCTTGAGCGTCATCGAAACCATTGAAAAAGAAAAACTTTGTGAGCGTGCTGCATCTCTAGGGGCGTGGCTGCTAAGCGCATTTAGGGAAAAATTGACCGATATCGAAGGGGTTACCGAAATTCGTGGCAAGGGTCTACTGCTGGCCATCGAGCTGGACCGCCCCTGCGCCGAGTTGGTAAAAATCGCACTGAATGCGGGCCTGCTCGTCAACGTTACTGCGGGCAACGTGGTGCGATTGCTGCCACCACTGGTAATGAGCGATGACGAAGCGGCGCAACTGGTCGAGCAGCTCAGCACACTTATCCATGATTTTCTTTCCCACCCATAAGCTCCATATTCCAGCGAGACAACCCATGCATGTGCGCCACTTCTTGACCCTCAATGATTTAAGCCGCAATGAATTACGCGGGCTGATCCAGCGTGCCATCGAACTGAAAGCTCAACAAAAAGCGGGCAAAATCTTTGAGCCGTTAAAAAACAAAGTGCTAGGTATGGTGTTTGAAAAATCCTCCACCCGTACCCGGGTTTCCTTCGAGACGGGCATGACTCAGTTTGGTGGTCACGCTATTTTTCTGTCGCCACGCGACACACAACTTGGGCGTGGCGAGCCCATCGAAGATTCGGCACGGGTATTGTCACGCATGGTGGATATCATCATGATCCGCACCTTCGAGCACGAAAAAATTCAGTGCTTTGCCGAATACTCACGGGTGCCGGTAATCAACGCGCTCACCAACGAATATCACCCCTGCCAGCTATTGGCCGACATGCAAACGTACTTCGAGCATCGCGGTGACATCCAGGGCAAACGTGTGGCGTGGGTCGGCGACGGCAACAACATGTGCCACTCATACATTGACGCAGCGAAACAATTTGACTTCCAGTTGCAAATAGCCAGCCCTGAAGGTTATCTGCCTGATGCACACATCCTCGCCACTGGTGGAAACCATGCTACATTGAACGAATCACCGCGTGTCGCAATGCAGGATGCTGATCTGATCGTCACCGACGTGTGGGCCAGCATGGGTCAGGAAGACGAACAGACTGCACGCGAACGGGCATTTGCTGACTACCAAGTCACCCCGGAACTGATGGCACTGGCCAAACCTGATGCCCTGTTCATGCACTGCCTACCCGCCCACCGTGGTGAAGAAGTGGCGGCAGCCGTCATTGACGGCACACAAAGCGTGGTCTGGGACGAAGCAGAAAATCGCCTGCACTCGCAAAAAGCCTTGTTGGAATTTCTTATTGGCTGAATCAGCTTCTACGTAACCTCCCCGTACAACGCCCGCACTGAACGCAGGTGATCTGGTATCATGTCGGGAATGATTCTCACTAACACCATCACCGACACCCGAAAAGCCTCATGACCCCCCTGCTGGATGTTCGCGATATCGAATGCTGCTACCGTAACCAGACGGTAGTCAGCGGCCTGTCAATGCACGTCAAACGTGGCAGTCTGGCGTGTCTGCTCGGCCCTAGCGGTTGTGGCAAAACGACGGTTCTACGTGCCATCGCTGGCTTTGAGCCCATTTCCCACGGTGAAATTCGCATTGATGGCAACACCGTATCCCGCCCCGGCTACGCATTGGCTCCGGAAAAACGCCGTCTCGGCATGGTATTTCAGGACTACGCCCTGTTTCCACATTTGAATGTTAACGACAACGTCGGCTTTGCCTTGCGTAAGGCTTCCAGCACAGACCGGCGAAAAATAGTGACGCGCATGCTGCAAATGGCAGGACTGGAAGCATTCAAGACACGCTTCCCTCACGAACTGTCCGGTGGGCAACAACAGCGTGTGGCCCTAGCCCGAGCGCTAGCCGCGCAGCCCGAGGCCATTTTGCTGGACGAGCCCTTTTCCAATCTCGATGTCGATACCCGCGAACGTCTCAGCCTGGAAGTCCGCGAAATTCTCAAACAAGAAGGCATCACCGGCATTCTGGTCACCCACCATCAGGATGAGGCATTTGCGCTGGGCGACCACATCGGCGTTATGGATCAGGGACGCATTTTGCAATGGGACACACCTTTCAACCTCTATCATGAGCCACAAAACCGCTTTGTTGCTGATTTCATCGGCCAGGGCACCTTTTTGAAAGGTATCATGGTCGATACCAACACGGTTGATAGCGAGCTGGGACGGCTGACCGGTGACCGCGCTTATAACTGGCCCAAGGGCACCGAAGTCGAAATACTGATTCGCCCGGATGATATTCTGCCCGATACTAACGGCCCTCTCACCGGGCTCATCACCCAAAAAGCCTTCAAGGGAGCCGAAGTCATGTACACCTTGGAACTGCCATCCGGCAATCAAGTGTTATCGTTATTCCCCAGCCATCACGACTACACTATTGGCACACGGGTCGGCATCCGCGCTGACATGCACCACGTCGTGGCTTTCAACCGATAGCCCTCAATACGTGCATGTTCTAAGCACTCATATTTAGGGCAAACTGTCTGCCGCCTGCATGGTGACACTCAGGGTAATATCCCCTCCGGTTTTAACACCACTTTTGGTGTACTCCGTAATGCGAATACGGTGTGTACCAGCCGGCAGCCCGTGAATTTGATGTTTGCCTCTAAGGCGTATCACAATCTGCGGCTCGTCATTGTTGATACGTATTTTGACATGGTGACCATCGGGGCTGCGTAAAATGGCATAGTCCAGTATGAAGGGGGTATCGGCGGGCAAGATCTCACCACCCGCCGGGGCATAAATTTCGATGAGAGGCTGGGATACGCCAATACTGTTCCCATCCAGGATATTCAGTTCAGATTCTGAACAAGCAATTAATAATGCCGTGCAAATTAGCAGTAATGACCAGCGTGTTAACATATTCCCATGATGACCTAATTTTGTAGCCGCTGCACCTGTAATACACCCACTTCTTGTCGGCAATAAATTTTGATTGCTTTGGGTATACTGACTCTATGAACAACAATGACCAACATGATGCGCAAAAGCCTGATTCGGTAAATCCACATCGTCGTCTGGGCATGACAATGACCATCGCCATGTGGGTGGTGATCATGGGCCTGCTGATCATGTTTTTCCAATCATGGCAGGAAAAACAACATAACCCCAACCAGGATTTATTATTGAACCTGGGCGCTGATGGCATACGTGAACTAACGTTGCAACGAAATCGTTTTGGGCACTACGTAGCCAATGGCAGCATAAACAATACACCGGTAGTTTTTTTGCTGGACACAGGGGCCAGTGACGTGTCTGTGCCCGAAGAACTGGCGCAGGAAATTGGCCTGAAACGTGGCAGACCAATGATATACCAAACAGCCAATGGCTCAATCACAGTCTATGCCACCCGCCTGAATAAAGTGGATTTGGGCGGCATTGTATTGGGGCAGGTGCGCGCATCAATTAATCCTAATATGCGGAGCAATGAAGTACTGCTAGGCATGAGCTTTTTAAAACACCTGGAGTTCACCCAACGAGGTGACACGCTCATTCTCAAACAATATCCATTGCCATCATAATCCTAAATTAATCAAAACAGGGATCGTCAAACTCAAAAGATTAATATCGGCGCGTTATTTCAAAGGTCGCGATTGAGCAGGCCATAGCCACATTCATCGAAGAATTTTCCCCAAGCATTGGAATATGGGTCGTGATATCAGACAGATTAAGCAGTGTTTGATTAACCCCTGTATTTTCAGCACCTAAAATCAGACACACTTTTTCATTTTTTGAAATATCGAGATTTTTTATATCGATGCTTGCAGAAGTGATTTCCAGGCTGACAATTTTGTAGCCTGACAACTTGAGGTTTTCTATTATTTTTACAGGGTTTTTCTCGTAAGAATACGGCACATATTTTTCGGTGGAGCGTGACGTTTTCTTTATTTTTCGATTAGGAGGAATGCTGGACGTTCCGGATAAATATATTTTCTCTACGCCAAGCGCATCCGCAATTCTGAACAGACTCCCAACATTCATGGGAACATCAATGTCATGACCCAAAAAACAAAGAGGGTGCTTTATTGATGTTGATTGATGTTGATCGTGGTCTAACTGAATATTTTCCACTGCTGACGGCTTCCAATAACAGGGAGTTAATTTGCACCACAGCATTTTTTATATTTTTTCCCGCTGCCACAAGGGCAAGGCTCATTGCGACCCACTTTAGGTGATTCTCTACGTACCGGCTGTTGGTCCAGCCCATCGACATAAAACCAACGCTCCCCATTGTGCGTAAATTCACTGATCTCATGTAATTGTGAGGGCTTTTTACCAACATGGCAGCTAGCAATAAATTCTACAACACCGGTTTTATCACCTTCCAATCCTGCTTCAGTACGCAGAACTGAAAGCCCTGTCCAAGTGGTATCATCACCATCATCACTGGGATGAGGAGTATCCGGTCGGGTGTCCGGGTGCCAGGTAGCCAGCAAATAATCATCATCCATACGAGTATACGCTGTGTAGCGTGAACGCATTAATGTCTCGGCAGTGGGTGGTATTTTGTCGCCGGACAAATAAGGCCCACAACAATTTTCAAAGGCCTTCTGACTGCCGCAAGGGCAAAGTGTTTCCTGGCTCATAGTTTATACCTGATGAAAATATACCCGTGGCGTTTGAGATTTAAGCTTTTAGTGTGCGTCATATTCATTTCATGGCGAGGCGAAATGACGAGTAATCGCCGGACTATTGCGAGGAATTTCAACACCGCCATGGAATGAAGAGGGCCGGCAATAAAATCTAAATCTCAATCGCTACGGGTATGTGTCTCGTGTAAGTTTCGATGATTCTAAACGGGTTCAGCATGCTCAACGTAGTGAATGAAAACCCTGAACATGCCAACAAAATAAACACTGGGTTGGTATCAGCCCCTTATTTCTCATGGTTTAAACGCGAATCACTGTCAGCGAGAAAAGAAAGCGAAGCCGAATTAATGCAATAACGTAACCCGGTGGGTGGTGGCCCGTCTTCAAACACATGGCCTAAATGTGCATCACACTGCGCACAGCGGGTTTCTGTGCGTAGCATGCCATGGCTGTGATCAGAAACACTCCGGATAACTGCGTCGTCGAGTGGTGCCCAATAACTGGGCCAGCCACTACCCGAATCATATTTTTGCCGAGTGTGGAACAGTGACGCACCACAACAGACACAACAATATGTTCCAACATCTTTGTGTTGATAATACTTGCCGCTAAAAGGTGCCTCGGTGCCACCTTCACGGGCAATACGATATACCTCTGCAGTGAGCTTTTGCTTCCAGTCGGTATTTTTATCCATAATATGACTCTGGAAATTCAGTGAGTAAATCATACACGCAGTATACATGCCTGTTGAGAGAGATAAATCGTCCCAATATCGGCCAGAGTGATTTTTTGTCCTGAATACGGCACAATTGGCCCGCTTGAACATTCATAAACAGGGGCACGCATTGTATCGCATCGCTGAACAGCGACTCTCAAAACTGGTAAACCGGGGTGATAATCGCCCATTGGCAGAAAGCCGGATTGGCCTGGAAAAAGAGAGTTTACGTGTTTCCCCCGAAGGTAATCTGGCACAAACCCGCCACCCCGTGGCACTGGGTTCGCCATTGACGCACCCTCACATCACCACTGACTACTCTGAAGCACTGGCGGAATTTGTTACACCACCCTGCACAGATATTCCGACAGCACTGGATTTTCTGCGTGATACCCAGTTGTTTGTATATGGTGTGTTAGATGCTGCATCGGATCACGAACTGCTGTGGGCCACCAGCATGCCCTGTGTAGTGGCTGGCGAGACCAGCATTCCTATCGCACAATATGGCAACTCCAACGCAGGAGTGATGAAAACGGTCTACCGTCGCGGTCTGGGGCATCGTTATGGCCACGTTATGCAAACCATTGCCGGAGTGCACTTTAATTATTCTTTTCCCGATGCCTTTTGGCCGCTGTATCAGGAGTTGGAGCAGCACTCGGGGGATGTGCAACCATTTATTTCTGCACAATATTTCGGTTTGATTCGCAACCTGCAACGCTTTGGTTGGCTGGTACCCTATTTGTTTGGTGCATCTCCCGCCGTGTGCAAATCCTTTTTGGGTGGCCAACCCACCACACTGGATACCTTTGATGAACATACCTATTTTCAACCCTTTGCCACCTCGTTACGCATGGGCGATATTGGTTATCAAAATAACAAAGAAGCTGAGATTGGCGTCAAAGCTAACTATGACAACATAGAAACCTATGTGGCCAGCCTGATGAAGGCCACCGAAACCCCATATTCCGAATTTGAAAAATTAGGCGTGGTGGTCAATGGGCGTTACGAACAGCTCAATGCCAATATTTTACAAATTGAAAATGAGTATTACAGCACCATTCGCCCCAAACAGATTGTTAATCCGTTTGAAAAGCCTTCCCATGCTCTACTTCGTCGTGGTGTGCAATATGTTGAATTACGCTCTATTGACGTCAACGCCTACGACCCATTAGGCATCAGTGAACGACAATTACGCTTCCTGGAGGCCTTTCTTGTCTTTTGCTTATTACATGAAAGCCCACCCATTGATGCACAAGAGCGTAAAGACATTGATCACAACGAACTGTCCGCAGCACATCAAGGGCGCGATCCTCATTTAATGCTGAACCGAAATGGCAAAAAAGTACATTTAAAAAACTGGGCGGCTGAAATCATTGAAGCCATGACTGGGGTATGCGCACTTCTGGACGACGGGCATCAAGACAACCCCTATTCGAGCTCCCTGACGGTGCAAGCCGAAAAAATCAAAGACCCGGACCGCACACCCTCAGCCCGCATGCTGGCAGAAATGCGCGAACAGGGTGAAGGCTTTTTCCATTTTGCCCTGCGCATGTCTCAGCAACACCAAGCCTACTTTCAAGGGCTAACACCAGACCCAGTCCAAGAAAACAAGCTCACCCAACAAGCCGAGCAATCATGGGCACATCAACATGAGCTGGAAACGACTGAAAAAGAACCTTTTTCAGCATATTTGCAGCGCTACTTTTCCCAGCTTGTCTAGAGGAGGGGTACTCTCAATTAATAAGGCCACAAGCACAGCATTGTCATCGTCACACTTATTTCAGTTTAGACTTAGGGCAACCTCGCATCCCTTATCTTCAAGACAAATTTTTACCTTTCGCAATGAAAGCTAATCGAGGATATTTTGTAATAAGCCGGATAATTCTCAACCAACTTGAAGTTGACAGAATAGCATCATCACCTGTTGGTGTTGTTAACAATACTCACAAGTAGAGTGCTCATAGGTAAAAATACTATACCCGTGGCGTTTGAGATTTAGAAAGTAAAACAACCAAAACACCTTTAAGCCTCATCAAATATTTTTGCCGGATTTCACCTCAAAAAAACTGGAGCCAAACATGTTTGACCCCAGCCATTACTGCTACCTACAGTTGATACGTGGCGTATGCAAGGTACATCCACCTATCGCTTAGTTTTGTTAACTCAGCACTCTCCAGTTCCCCCGTTAGACAGCAGCATGAGCAACTCTGGGGGAAGTCCCAGTTGATCGAAAGAGCAAGTGGATACAAGATGGTAAGTCATCATGCCTTTATAGAATGTAATCGCTGACAGGTCTTCTTCAGCAATCAGCCCCATATCTACCCCAATTCCCAGGCCTGCTTCAAAAATTTGGTTAAATGTACCGTCGCCATTACCGAGAAACACATTGAGTTTATTCTCTGCACCACCGGTTGTGATAATATCCAAAATTTGGTCAAAGTTAACGTCCTGCACACTAACAGTCCCTGATCCACCTCCTGCATCACCTCCTGTGTCACCTCCTGAATTCATCATCACATGATCCTGTGCAGCCGCACTGGATGCAAAAAAAACTGCACTCAGTAACGCTACAGCACCAACCATACGTTTTGTTGTCTTAAGTTTGAATAGATCCATTAGATTTTATCTCCTTGATTTTATACAGAACACTTAAGTGTGGAATCGGCATGATGCACAAATTCCAGTTGATTCCAGTGCATGGTAATGCACCTTATGATAATGCCTAAAACAGACGAGGGAATTCCCTGCATCGTAATCAGGAGTTACCCTGATTTATTACCTAGACATCGCCATTAATAAATCCTGAAACTTGACCAAAAGTTAAAAGACTTACAGAGGATCAGTCTATCAAATTTTGAGAAATTTGCAATCAATAAGACATCTATTAGTAGTAATACGTAGTGATTATTTGTCTGGAATTAGTAGTAGTTTAATCATTCAATAGTCAAACAAGTTTATAAATTAGTTTCATTCATAACTGTTACCAATATGCCATACCAGCATTAAAACTCTTCGCAATAATTTAACTATTACTCGTTATTTAAACTGCCTATAAAACAAACAGGACATATATTCAAAACCTAAGCATTACTGATTATCAAAAGTAGATATCGATACGACTGCACTGTCGAATGAATCCACCATAAGCCATTTAACAAATATCCGATCCAACCTTATACATCTGATAATTATTTAATTTTGTAGTGCGACATAAAATTCCACATACACACACATGGTATTTACGGCTTATATACCATAGCGATTGATATTTAGATCTAAACTTCAAATGTTATAAGTATAGAATATACTTCTTCATTACCTGCATTTGATAGAAGAAAAAATGTTGTGAGCAATATCCGTGTAACGGCTCTCTATCTAAAAACCAATCATTCAGACATAGGGATCACTGCTGCCATCACCAGCACATAGAAAAAAATAGGCATTCCTGTTCTTTGCAATCCTTTGCTTGATAACCAACCAATCCACAGTATTTTTAAATTCCTAGGGAAAATATATCCGGGACCATTATTTCATGCGGAAGGATATTATATTTTAATAATTAACTCATTTTTACCATCATGAAAATACTGGCATTTATTTTTCCAATTTATCCATCAATCCGGGCAACACTCACAACAACCATCATTGATACTGACTTTCTTAAGTAAACCCATGTACCTCAATCATGGAAATTTCTATAAAATCATCAAAAGCATGTAATATCTAAAAGTGGCTTAAATAAACTTAATGATTTAAACCACGAATATTTCACTCAAATCACCTAAACGAAATAATAATTTAACCTTGACTCAAAAAATCAGCTAGACCAATCCGGAAAAATTCAATCATGTTTTTCTTATTCTTATACCCCCTTAAATCTAGTTGCGATTTGATTTTGGATGTGCGATTGTTCAACGAAACATAATCCTAAAAATCATGGAACTTATTACGCTTCCACTCTTCAAGGAAATAGTGCGGCGTAGAAAAGCAGCTTTTACACTTTTCAATAAAAGTATTAAAGCACTTACCATCTCTTTCAAACAGGTTTTTCATGTTGAGCCCATTTATCGTGAATTGTTTTCTGGAGACACTTTTACATATACCATAGCATCTGATATCTAGGAATTAAGTCTGTGGCCTATTGATCTCAAGGGCTATGGATATATATCGTTTTGCTAACATTAACACTCACTAATCTAACCACGACCACACTATATCGCCTTTGGACTCAACAGGATAAATGTGACAAAGTAGAAACAGTTACTCCGAACATTAAAAAAGTGGATATTTTTTATATCCCGATATATCGTCAATGCAAAACCACAGCAACAAAGATGCACTAATGAATTTCTTGAATATAATGAAAAACATAAAAATTGTTGCGGGACAAAAAAATATTGGGCCACTAATTCGTGTATTAGACTGTATTGATATTTTGATCAACTACCTTCAGTACAAGCATTTCATCAGCTATGCCGATCAGCCAGATTCAGGGACCAGCAAAGGAGGAAATACTCTAAAAGGATATCGGTTTGAGCGATGTTGCACATGCACTTCTAAAAAACTATATTTACGCTCATGGAACTCCGTATAATGGCCGTATGTCTAGCCGATGTATGCCACGTATGTATACAAACCCTTAGATCCAATGAAAACCTGCATGCAGGCCACTACTGATTAAGGACAAAGGATAATACACAAGTTAGGCAATACAAGCCCATATGGTTGATGGAGAATTAGCACGGGCACAACACGGAATAGGGAGAAAAGTTAGATATGCTTATAAAAACTCAGCAAAAGTTATTGGAACAACTGCTTGGCAGTATTAGTCATGAGCAGAAGATCTGGCTTGCAGGCTATATGCAGGGGCAAATTGGAAATTTTAATGCCAATGTAGCAACTTGCAACTCTGATGTGGCAAAACCACCTGCGATAATTTATTTCGCAACAGAGACCGGAAATTCCAAAAGCCTGTCACTTCAGGTAATGAAGGCAATAAAGGCCGCAGGATATAAAGTTAAAAATTCAGCTTTTAATCGTTTGAAGGTTAAAGATATCAACCCGGACACGATTGCGATATTCATCGTCAGTACGCACGGCGAAGGTGATCCACCAGAAAGCGCCCTTCCATTTTTTGAAGAACTTCAGAATACAAGTGACGGACAACTCAGTGGCTTAAACTATGCCATAGCAGGGCTTGGCGACTCCAGTTATGAAATATTCTGTGGTGCAGCAATCAAACTAGACGAAGAGCTACAACGCCTCGGCGGGAAACCATTTCAAGCCCCTCAACTGTTTGACGTTGATTATGCAAGTCACACTCCAGCATGGATTGAAAAAACCGTTAAATCGACGAATGACTTGGTAGGCACAAGCTCTTCTGACATAGCAATAGCTTCCTCTTTAGCGGAAGAACCTGTTGTACGTATCGGCAAAGGGTATACACGCCTGGAACCGATTAAAGGTACCGTAAAGCATATCGTCAATTTGAATGATATTGATTCAACCAAGCAAACCTTTCATATCGAAATAGAATATGAAGATGATGTTATTTATACCTGCGGAGATGCCGCAGGTATTATGCTTCCTGATGAAAGAACCAATGGCGATAACACACCACGGCTTTATTCTATTTCCTCTTCCCCCTCTTACCATGAGAGTGAAATTCATCTGACCGTGGCACTGGCAACGCATAAAAATGAAGATGACAGTATTGGGTATGGCATCTACTCAAAATATTTGGCGGAACGACAGGAAGGTGATGAAATTGAGCTTTATATTCATCAAAACCAAAGCTTTAATCTGGCCCCAGATGATAAGGATATAATCATGATCGGTCCTGGCACAGGCATTGCGCCATTCAGATCCTTTATTTATGAGCGATCAGAACGTGGAGCCAGCGGGCGTAACTGGTTATTCTTTGGTGATCAGCATATGCACTGTGATTTTCTTTACCAAACCGAATGGCAGGAACACCTGGCGACTGAAGCACTGCATAAAATTGATCTGGCGTTCTCTCGTGACCAGGAACATAAAATTTATGTGCAGGATCGCTTGAAAGAAAAGGCGAAAGATGTGATGGAGTGGATTGATAATGGCGCAACTCTTTATCTCTGCGGAACCAAAGACCCAATGAGCAAAGACGTTGAGCAAACGCTTATTGATATAATTGTCGCGCACAAATCTTTATCTCCCGAAGAGGCTGCAGATTTTATTGCGGATTTAGAAGAAAATGATCGTTACTTAAAGGATGTTTACTAATGGACACAGAGATCAACAAACCGGAAAATCTTTCAGAAGTTGAAGCCATGAAAACCACAAGTCGTGGCCTTCGTGGTGACTTGAGCGAACAGATGGAAAATCTGCTCACGGGCAATGTGAATGAAGAAGGCAAACAGCTCATTAAATTTCATGGCTCTTATATTCAAGACAATCGTGATCGACGCGCCGAACGCGATGACAAAAAGCTGGAATGGTCATATTCATTTATGATTCGTCTGCGTATTCCTGGCGGGGATGTGAGTGCTCAACAATGGCTTGGACTGCAAGAGAGCTGTGATGACAAGGCAAGTGGCGTGATTAAAATCACCACCCGCCAAACAGTACAGTTTCATGGTGTTGTCAAAACCCGAATGAAACCAGCAATGAAGGATTTCGATGCTCTTGGCTTAGATGCGATATCGGCATGCGGGGATGTAAACCGCAATGTGATGACAGGATCAAACCCCTCCATTGTACGTTTCCATGCAGAAGTTCACAAATATGCGCAGAAAATCAGTGAACATTTATTACCTAAAACCAAAGCATATAGCGAAGTTTGGCTTGACGGTGAGAAACTTCCCCCTGGACAGGAGGCAGAAGAAGACCCTTTATATCAAGACCGGTATCTTCCCCGTAAATTCAAAATTGCCATAGCGATTCCTCCACATAATGATGTGGATATATTTATGAATGATATTGGTCTTATTGCCGTTGGCGAAGGTGAATATTTTGAAGGCTTTAACGTGGCTATTGGTGGCGGCCTGGGAGTAACACACGGTAATGAAAAAACCTATCCACGGCGTAGTGATATCATCGGGTTTGTGCCCAAAAGTAAGGCGCTCGAGATCTGCTGGCAGATTGCTGCGGTTCAGCGTGATTACGGAAATCGCGAAGACCGCAAGTTAGCACGCCTGAAATATACACTTGATCGTCTGGGCCTGGACTTTTTTGTTGATGAACTTGAAAACCGTCTTGGTTATAAAATAGAGCCCGCACGCAATGTTCCAGCCTTCACCCATCGCGGAGATGCGTTTGGGTGGGTGCAGGATTATAAAGGACAGTGGTATTACACCGCCTTTGTAGAAAGTGGACGTGTTATTGATGAGCATGCATACAATATCAAGAGCGCCATGAAAGAAATTGCAGAAGCGAACCTTTGTGGATTTCGTTTTACTGGCAACCAGAATGTGATGTTCACTTACATCGCAGAGAAAGATAAACAAGAATTCGAAAGCATTCTATCCAAGCATGGTATAAGTATTGATGCGATGAATCCAACACGTCGCGAGGCGATGGCATGCGTAGCGTTGCCAACTTGTCCGCTTGCATTGGCAGAAGGGCAGCGTTACTTACCGGAATTTGTAAGCAAAATCGAAGCCCTGCAAACAAAACATGGTATTTTAAGCCGTCCGATTACTACACGCATTACAGGATGTCCAAACGGATGTGGGCGTTCCTACCTCGCAGAAATAGGGCTAGTCGGAAAAAACCCAGGCAAGTACGTTTTGCGCCTTGGCGGTGATTATGAAGGTGAACGTTTGAATACAGTTTATCTCAAGGAAGCTGATGAAACAGAAATTTTAAGTACGCTGGATGATCTTTTCAGAAAATATACTGACAATAAACAAGGCACAGAAAGCTTTGGTGATTACACACAAAGGACACTTTTTAGCTAAATAAAGCACCTCTATTAATTCAGCTTTTCTAACATCAACCTATAAGAGCAAGTTACAACTCAGCCTTGCTTACAACGAAAAATATGCTACTAGCGACTAATAGAGGTGCCATATAAAGTTAGCCACGAAAAACAAGGCCTCTTTCTTTGAATGAGTTGACAGATAAACTGGTGGGTTTCATCAGGACTCAGACCTCTGCGCTCCTGTTAAATGCAATTTCAAGCTTTCGGAATAAAACATAAAATACAGGCGTGAAAACCAGACCGAAAAACGTCACGCCTAACATGCCGGAAAACACTGCGATGCCGATGGCTTGGCGCATTTCTGCTCCTGCGCCCTGACTCACCACCAAAGGAAAAACACCCATAATAAAAGTGAAAGAAGTCATTAAAATTGGACGTAAACGCAAACGTGACGCTTCAACGACGGCTCGTATCGTATCACGCCCACGTCGTTCCAAATCGCGTGCAAATTCTACGATGAGTATCGCATTTTTTGATGCCAGACCAGCAAGCAAAAACAAGCTGATTTGTGTAAATATATTATTTTCTCCGCCCGCGATATACACCCCAACAACGGCGGATAAAATGCTCATTGGTACAATCAAAATTACCGCTAATGGTAAGGCAATACTTTCATATTGTGCGGCAAGCACAAGAAAAACCAGAAACAGGCAAAGCGGGAATATATATATCGCAGTATTACCTGCGAGAATTTTCTGGTACGTTAATTCTGTCCATTCAAAACCCATCCCTGGCGGCAAATTTTCATCAAGTATTTTACTAATCGCTTGTTGCGCCTGACCGGATGAAACCCCAGGTGCGGCACTACCATTTAAATCTGCAGAACGATAAGCGTTGTAACGCATCGCGACCTCAGGTCCAAATGTTTCTTCAACGCTGATAATCGAGCCCAGCGGTATCATTTGGCCATCATTGTTGCGTGTTTGCAGGCGCAATATATCCTGCGGCTTGGAGCGAAACTCTTTATCCGCTTGTGCGATGACCTGATAAGTACGACCAAATTGATTAAAATCATTAACATATAAAGAGCCCAGATAAATCTGCATGGTGCGGAATATTTCTTCTACTGGGATACCAAGCTGAACTGCTTTAGTACGATCCAGCACCGCATGAAGCTGTGGTACATTAACATTATAGCTGGAAAAAACCCTATTCAACGCCGGGTCAGTACGGGCTTGTTCCAACACCTGTTTGAGCGCATTGTCCAGGGCTTGATAACCTTGATCAGTACGATCCTCTATTTGTAATTTAAAACCACCTTTTATGCCAAGTCCGCGCACTGGTGGCGGCGGAAATATAGCAATAAAAGCCTCATTAATGCCCGCGTATTTTTTCTGCAAGCGCTCCGCAATTGCTCCAGCGCTCAGGCTCGAATCTTTTCGTTTGTCAAAATCATCCAGTGTAACGAAAACTATACCTGCACTGGAAGAATTCACAAATCCATTAATGGATAACCCGGGAAATTGAACTGCGCTCACCACACCTTTCTCTGCTAATGCCGCATCCGCGATTTTGCGCGTTACTGCTTCAGTACGCTCCAATGTAGATCCCGATGGAAGCTGTACAAGACTGATTAAATATTGTTTGTCCTGTGCAGGAATAAATCCCGGTGGAACCAGCTTAAAAACAAGAGCTGTAAAAACAACCAACACCGAAAAAATTACCATCATGATTAATTTACGAGAGGAAAACACACCCACACTTATTGCATACCGGCTGCGGATTTTGTCAAATATTTTATTGAATAGACGGAAAAACCCACCAAACAAAAAATCAATGGCCTTTGATAATCTGTCTTTAGGAGTATCGGGTGATTTTAGCAATAGTGCAGACAGGGCTGGGGTAAGCGTTAAAGAATTCAATGTGGAAATAAATGTGGCAATCACAATTACCAAAGCAAACTGCTGATAAAATATTCCCGTTAAACCACTGATAAATGCGATAGGAATAAATACACCAGCGATTACCAATGAGGTTGCGACAATGGGGCCTGTGACTTCCTTCATCGCTTGCAGTGTTGCATCACGCGGATTTTTTCCTCTACGGATATTACGTTCTACATTTTCGACAACAACAATCGCATCGTCCACAACAATGCCAACTGCCAATATCAAACCGAACAACGACAACACATTAATGGAAGAACCAAGCATGTACATAAAAGCGAACGTCCCAACGATAGAAACAGGAACAGCCAGCAAAGGAATAATAGACGCTCGCCAAGTTTGAAGAAAAACCACGACAACTAGAACCACTAATGCAACAGCTTCTAACAACGTGATAATAACGGCATTAATAGAATCGCGTACAAAAATAGTTGGATCGTAAACGATGCTGTAATCCAAACCGTCTGGGAAATTTCGTTTTAATTTCTTCATGATTTCCCGGACATTATCAGAAATATCGAGTGCATTTGATCCGGGTGCTGAAAAAATAGGGATTGCGACAGCCTGCTTGTTATCTAATAAAGAGCGTAACCCATAACTTTGTGCATCCAACTCAACACGCGCTACATCACGCAAATGTGTGATGACGCCATTATTCCCTCGTTTGACCAAAATGTTTTCAAATTCTTCTACGCTTTGCAGACGCCCTTGCATATTGATGGGCATTTGTATTTCGACATTATCCTGATAAGGCGGACCACCAACCATACCTGCAGCAACCTGGATATTTTGTCCACGCATGGCATCAATAATATCACTGGGTTTCATATCCCGTTCCGCAATTTTATTCGGATTGAGCCAAATACGCATTGCGTATTCACCCGAGCCAAATAATCTGACTTGCCCAACACCTGGAATTTTTGCCAGTTGATCACTAATATTCAAGGTTGCATAATTACGCAAGTAAAGCATGTCATAGCGTTCATTGGGAGAATGCAAATGCACAACCATGGTTAAATCAGGTGAACTCTTAATGACAGTGACACCGAGTTGCCGAGTAATATCAGGCAGTCTCGGTAACGCTTGCGATACACGATTTTGCACTAACTGTTGGGATAAATCAGGATCAGTGCCAACAGCAAAAGTTACAGTCAGTGTTAGCTTTCCATCTGATGAGGCCAGAGAGTTCATATAGAGCATATTTTCTACGCCATTTATTTCCTCCTCTAATGGTGTGGCAACGGTTTCTGAAATTACAGAAGGGCTTGCACCAGGGAATGATGCATTAATGATTACTGAAGGCGGTGCAACTTCCGGGTATTCTGCGATCGGCAATTGAAACATAGCAACAAAACCGGCTACAAAAATCAGCAGCGATATCACGCCTGAAAAAATAGGCCTATCGATAAAATGAGCTGATAGATTCATAACATATGACTTTGGACAAAAATTTCGGAGAAATATATGTAAACATACCCATAGCGACGGGAATTTAGCAGATGCCATCCAGTACAAATTTTAGGTCTTTCAGGAATGAGAAATCGACTGATCTGTTTCAGAGGTATCTTGCACTATTCTTGGTTCAACAACCATGCCAGACCGAATTCGTATTAATCCACGTACGATAACTTTTTCTCCGGGCCTAAGACCAAAATGTACAACGCGATTTCCACTGATACTTTCACTAAGTTTCACTTCACGATAAATTGTTTTATTTTCACTGTTAACAACATAAACAAATTTACGGTTCTGATCTGTGCCAATTGCACGCTCGCTCAATAAAATAATGTTCTCTTTGGAAGGGTTACCAAGTCGCATGCGCGCATACATACCCGGCAATAACTTTCCTTGAGGATTATCAAATATAGCACGAGCCCGAATCGTTCCGGAGGTGGAATCTATACGATTATCAAATGCATAAATCTCTCCCTTATATACTGTTTCATCACGCTGCAAACGCAACTCTACAGGAATTTTATGTATTGATGACTTACTGAATGAATCACCCTGCGTGTATTTTAGATACGTTTGTTCATCAACTTCAAAATCAGCATAAATTTTCGCATTCGATACAATCGATGTTAACAATGGCGCATTAGATCCGGCGGAAACCAAATTACCTGTAGTTATTTCTGTACGACCAACACGGCCGGAGACTGGTGCTTTCACATAGGCATAACCTAAGTTGATTTTCGCTTGTGATAACTGTGCTTTAGCGCTATTTACTATTGATTCAGTAACCAGTCTGGCGCTGTTTCGTTCATCATAAATACGCTGGGAAATCATTTTTGTTTTGAGTAAATTTTTTGCTCTCCTATATTATTTCTCCGCCAGGTTTTTCCGATTAAGTGCAGTAATAAGATCTGCCTTCGCCTCCATAACCGCAGCTTTATATGGGCGAGAATCAATAATATACAAAATATCGCCTTTATTAACGAATTGCCCATCCTTGAACCTGACATCAGTAATAATACCTGATGCCTGTGGCTTTATTTCAACAAAATCTACTGCGGTCAGACGTCCTGAAAACTTTCTCCATATACGCATCGGCTGTTCTTTTATAACGCTAACCTCAACAATCATTGCGCGTTGCTTGGGGTCTTTTGCATAAGTCTTCGGGAAAAAAACTACCACGAGAAATATTACAAATGCAGCTAACAAAACCGTCAGGTTTAATACATTGATTGATTTTAAGCGCGATAATATCATTATATTATCTCCAATAATTATCTTTCCTGCTGTTGCTTAATCGAATATTCAATTTTTGGCATTAATGACATGAAAAAGATCGGCATTAAAAAGCTCTGGTAAGCTGATATTTAACTTCACAAAGAATGGAGATACAGACGAATGATCAGTTTGTATGAAAATAACTCTGTCGACACGTTATCTTGCAAACACAATTATTAGTTACATACGCAGGTAGAATAAAATTTATCCTTTCAGGCCCATTATTAGAAGGCAATCATTTTCATTTTCCATCACACGATTTTATCATCATCACTATACAAGAGATGGATTAAAAAAATCATTATGTTTAAATCTAGAACACTGCGGGTATATCTTCAGGCGCGTCAGTTTTATTCCTGTAAAAATAAGGAATTCATGTATCGTGAGTGGAAAAATATGCGACGAATAACGACAAGCGGAATATAAACCATCCTTGATGGACTGGATTTTTCACATATCACCTGGATACGTACCTTGGGATAATTTTCTTCTTCCTCTTTAAAAATTAAATAAGTCTATCTTGCGACAAACACCTTTATAGAAATTAATATTTAACTCGCCTGCTTGTTCGACTTCATTGAGCAATGACGTAAGAAATAGTCATTTTATTTATAAACTTTACGGCTGAATAATAGACACCAAACATGAGTTCAGTGCATTTTTACAATTTCATTTTTCCACCTATAATCTTGGAAATTTTGCATATTTTATACCCAGATTAACGTCATTATTCCTTCATGACTATACGGTAAAAATATCCTTTATATATGCCTACATTCACACACCTGCCCTATCATAAAATTATGATCTAACTATGACTGAAACATCATTCATAACCTTATATAGCGGTTATGACAATAGAGACTACCAGTTACAACATAGGTGTTAGCCTCTTGCAGGATACGTGCGCTTTACTGTAATATCGCTCAACAACAAGGATGGCATATCAGCTAGAATATCAGTCAGGTATCAAAATAGGTTTCTGACAGACTCACCCACACAAGCGAAATCTTGCCAACACCTGAAGCTTTGACAAATGCGAATACGATTCATTCATGTAACGTAAATAACCAAAAATGGGGAAAAATATACCCTCATGGTCGATAAACACATGAACATATGGATACCAGTCAATAAATAAACCGATAGATATCAGCTAGTGGATAAGCATATAAATATCAGTTAATGGAAATAGCACGGATGCTGATTAATGGAAATCACACGGATGTCGGATACATGGAGCTAAGCAGCATATGGATATCAATATAGTACGCTGTATCAAGTACCGATCAAAAATAAGCAATCTGTTTGTCAGCATTCGCAATTACCCTAGCAAAAGCATCAAGCTTGGGTTTGTGAATTTATTCAATCTCGCCAACCTGAACAATATTCCCGAATTAAAGCATAGCCACTATAGTTCTTCAGTTAGTTCTTCAGTCGGCCTATCTCAACTCTCTCCGTCATTCGTGAAATTCAACTCTAGAAACCGTAAGTTTCCTGATATTCACGTCAACGGCCTACTGTGGAAAATTTAGATGATTTAAATGCTTTAACAATATCAAATATGAAAAGGAAATTTATATTATGTACCCAACATCAAGACTCAATACTGTATTAGAACAAGCCTGGAAACGTAAACATTACCAGCAACATTGGCTTATGAGCTTGGATGAAGCTTTAGCCTTGCTTGCTGCCCGACAGTACCATGCCATACCCATCATCCGAAAGAAGGACATCTCCGAGAACTGGGACACATTGATAGAGTATGGTGATTTCACTGATGCCGTCAGTTCATCAGGCACTACCGGACGTCCTGTAGATCTCCCCGTTCATAGACTACAAGAGCAAATATGGGTTGATTGTGTAAGCAGGGTATTTAGCGAACTCAGCGCCGTACCCGGTGACAGGCTTTTACAATTACTCAGTAACAACGACATGTTCACACTTGGACCTTTGGTGTGGCAAGCCGCAAAAAAATCAGGCATTGGAACGTTTCGATGCTCGCCACAGCGAACAAAGCGAATATTAGAGGTCATTAAATACCATCAGCCAAAGTTCGTCGCAGGCAATCCTAATATCATGCTGAATATCGCCGAAGAATTAGGCGACGATTTTCCGGCCCCTGAATCATTACCAGACTATGCCTATTTTGGTGCTGGTGTCGCTTTCGATGGAAACAATGAACCGACGCCTGTCGCAAAAAAAGTGATGCAATTGTGGGGGCTTAAAGATGCATTAAACGAATATGGCTGCAGTGAACTTGGCTCAGTTGGACATGAATGTCGCTGCCACAACGGCTTCCACGTCAATGATGATGCCGTTTTTGTCGAACTGATTGATCCATCCACCGGTTTACCCGTTAAAAAAGGAGAACCGGGCGAAGTAGTTGTTACCTCACTCACATTACCACGTGGCTTCATTGCCGTACGCTACGGTACAGGTGATATATCAGCCTGGATAGATTACGAACCCTGTGAATGCGGTCGGCGAACACCGCGCATTGGCGGAATTATCGGAAGAGTTGATCATCAGCTAAAAGTACTCGGCCAGACAGTCTTCCCAGACCTGATCCTTAATATTGTGGACACGATGGATAATATTGATGCCTCATTGATTGTCACATACTCAGATGACAATGATGCAGAGCAAGTCGAATTATGGGTGTCTCCTACAGAGCATCCGGAAAAAGCGATTAAATCAATCCAAAAATCACTTGAACAACGATTAGCGGTATATCCGAAAATCCGCCAAATTGAAGCGGCCATAATCAAAGATCTGCAAAAGAAAAAAATGGCGGAGAGTAATGGCGTCAAACTTCCGCGCTTGATTAAAGTAAACAATATCGACACCTACATTGGTTTGGGTTGAATCATGACACCATTAATTTCAGCCCAATCATTTATGCCAGATCTCTATCTGAAGATTGAGTACAATAATCCTTCGCTGTCTATAAAACACCGAAGCATACCAAATCAGATATTTTCTCTGTTTCGCGACAAAATCATCACCTCAAAAACCCACCTCGCTATCCTTACTGCAGGCAGTGCTGGTGCAAGTGTCGCATGGGCGGCCCGACAGATCGGCTGTGACTCAACTGTGGTTGTCCCCAATGGAACATCGAAAAACCTGGTTAGATACATAAGGTGGCTTGGTGCAGAAGTTATTACCACCGAGCCAAGCCAAGTAATGTCTGTGATAAAAAAATTTCAGGATGATCACACTTGCAAAGTGGTAGAGCAATTAAGCGACCCATCGTTTATAGCGCACTACTGTGAAATAGGAGATGAACTCCTAAAACAACACTCTGATATTTCCGCAGTTACCGTTCCCGCCGGAACTGCGGCCTCTGTCATGGGAATATCCCGTGCATTACGCAAGTTCGGAATAAAAATATATGCAGTGGAACCTGCAGAGGCTCCGGTTTTGCAGGGTGGTTCGTGGAAGCCACACAATATTCCAGGTTTGGCGCCTCCAGTGAAAACAAAACTATTTGACCCCAAGGGTGTTGATAGCATCATTTCCGTCCCATCACAAAAATCGTGGGATACGGCAGCTGCGGTCCTGGGAACAATTGGAGAACCTATCGGCCCATCTTCCGGCGCTGCAATTGCGGCTGCACAGCAACTAAGGGAAGAAGGACTCTCGGGGGACATCGTTGCCATCTGTCCCTCACAAATGGTCACATCTCTATAACGAACACATCACAGACACTAATGCAGGAAGCGTATCAATATAACATGAATATCCGGCCATCCATTCACCCTGCTCAATATCATTGTTCAAACTTGAAATATCAACATATTCTTGCACTAGAACATTTTTTTGAGTGGGCAATTAAGCCTCTATATGTCCACATTATTTTGACACCCCTCCTCAGCAGAAATTTAAGAATTTCAAATAGTAAAGTGCTGAAATTAGAATCTGCGAAAGTTCGAAGGGATATTGACTCGAACGTTAGAGAGGATAAAAAATGCTTAATCAATGTATAGACCTCAGCTTTTCTAAATACATTACTCAATCACAAATTCCCGCAACATATAGCACAATGCTTGATCACAATGACTATATGACGCTAAGGATAGCAAAACTAAAAAAATGTACGCTATCAATAAAAAAAATATTCCAGGGAATTTCCCCTAACAATACTCTCAACCGATGTGTTGTGCTGCATGATGGTAAAGGAACAGCCTATATTTCTGCGTTCATTGAAATTTATTTAGAAAATCTACCTTTGGATGTAAGGAAAACCTTGATTCATTCAAACGAGCCATTGGGGAAAATTCTATTCGATCGAAAAATTTATCCGAAATTTTCTAATCGAAAATATCTTCTGACCAGCCGGGATTGCATTCTCATTTCCTGCTTACGAGATCATATAAAAATGAATCACTTATACGGTAGGTTTCATTCGCTCCTGACAGCCTCTGGGAAAAAAATAGCGGATGTACATGAATTTGTCACATATATGGAAATGGACCTTACAAGTCAAGCATGTGAAGCTTAGCCTGAAATTCGTAGCTGAACGACCTGTAAAATGCGTTAAGATTTAGTCACTGAAAATGCGTGATACAAACTAGGCCATGGATGGTCTAAAATAAAATAATACAAAAGCAATTGTCAGATCATATAGCTTATTTATTGTAATAATTTGTATTGTACAAATCGTAGCAGCCACCTAGCAAAGAAGATCATCGCCCAATCTGTACTCGTAACGTTTGAAGTTTAAGCATTCATTGCACGTCCTCTATATTCCATGGTAGCGTTGAGACTCCTCACAATAGACCCCCGCTCTATTCTTCATTTCATTTCGCCATAAAATAAATGTGATGCACGCTGAACACCTAAACCTCAAATGCTACAGGTAGCTAATTTTCATTTCCACTAACAGCAAGTGAATACGCAACAATCCTCCTGTTTGCATTCTCACTCGTTCTTTTGACTGAGGAAAAACACAAAGCAAGTATTTTCGACAAAGATCAATCGAAGTCAGGGCACCATTTTCACAAACCACTCCAACTTCATACCATCAAAAATACCCACCTACATAACTATAAAATGCAACATAATGAATAAAAATAATCGCCATGAATACCTAAAATTTTGTCACTACGAATAACTTATAACAACAAATTAACATTTCATCTGTTCAATAAGGGTACGGCTCGATAAAACTTAAAATTAGTGCCTTCCTCATTAGTCATCTCATCTCAACAATCGGTTCGTTAAGTAAAATTTTCGGGAACTCCTCAGCACAGCCGGGAGATTACCGCATTGATTCGATAATGGACACACCACAGAATATTTCACAACACAAAGCACCCACCATACTTACCTAGCTTATTGTGTTTATACGTTCGCAACTATAGTGCTGTCATTATCCATCATCATTAAAAAAAGGAAATACAATGAAACACCAAATATATGCCAGTATTTTTATCGGCGGGATCGCCATCGCACTATGGTTCGTCAGCGCAGTGGCTGACGACCGCGATGATAATGATGACGATGACGATAATGAAAAAAACACATATATTTCCGTCAAGGCCAGTAATCCAATGCTCATCCGACGGGTCATGGGCCCCATCACAAACAGCGTCAATGGTGTACCGGCAGAACCTGTCGATGGTTTCGATTGGGCAGGCCATGCGATCCGCACGACCGAAGGCAATGCCGAAATCAAAGTTGACGCCATTGCCAACACAGGCCTCATCAATGCCGATTGGAAAGATGAATACGGTGACTGGACATACCAACAGATGATGTTCGTACCACCGAATCATGCCACCGGAGCACGCATGGGGCCCTCCAAAGATACAGTAACAGTGATTGAAGGCGATCCGATAACCACTAATATCTACTTACACGGCAATACTGGCGCAGGCACATCACTGGTGCCTACAGTATTCAATCTACTCGCCACCTGGGGACCTGCAAAAGTAACTCTCAATGGCGAACCCTTCGATAATCCTTTTGATGGCCCAACACCTATGTGGATCGGCCACACCATGCTCTCTGAAGGAATACGTGATGCTGATGGCACAGTGCAAACAACCTCTGGTGAGATTTTTGATATGACGCGAGGCTCTGAAGGCCAAATATACCCAGATGATTTAGTTCTCCACATAGCTTTCCATGATATGCCAGGGCCCGAGATGAACACCAACATACCGCCAGTATGGTCGTTTTTCTACCAAGTCGCCTTCGACAAAGTAAAAGTTGAAATCAAACATAACGACTAACATTTGTTTTTTTCCAATGCTGTCCCGGCGCAAACCTCGGGGCAGCACTAATAACCGGATATCTTATTAACTTCACACATCGAATAACTAACGATTACGTTTATTTTAGTTAGGAATATGCGCGTAATAACTTCCCAAGTTGGTGCACATATACCCGTAGCGGCTGAGATTTAACCTGTATTTGTTCGTTCTGATTGAACAAAAGTGTAGGAACACTCTCTGGGGTACAAGTAGTGTTCTATTTCGGGCTTTTGTGATTGAAGAACGGACACCAAAAATAGACACTTTAGGCGAAGATGGACTGAAGATGAGATGTCAAATCAGGAAGTTATTATGTGCATGTTCCTTAATGAAATTCATGAACTTTTCAGGCCCCTTTAATATTCCTTTATGGCATGCCCTTCGCCGCTATATTTTCCGGGTAATTAACAGAAAAAGACTTAGTATAATTTTTTTAAAAAACTTTCCCGGAATTATTTACTGACAAGCCTACCCATTTTTATTCCTGTAAAAACAGGGTATTCATGTACAACCTAAGGAAAATCATGTAACTATTTCTCTTAGAAATCCTCTTGCTCCTTCTCACTAATCACATACCTAACAAAGCTTTTATTTTCCCTATGCTATAGGTTATAGTAGCTCCGTCAGGGAGAGGTATTGTCGAATTCGATGAACAGAAAACAACGATGTACGGAAAAGCACGCAAGCAGCGGGCTGCTGCTATCAACCAACGCAGTGGAGAGCCTTTCGGGAAACTGATTACTCTTCACAAACTACGTCTTGTCGTCACGACATATCTTGAAAAAAATCATAAGCAACAACTGATGCGCCTAAACCCTATTCACTGCGAATATCGCTCGGTTATTTTTATTGGACACTGCTAACAAGCACTATAATAAGGGACTAAAATCATGAATGACGCTTCTGAAACCAACAATCCTTTCGCCTCGATAGCACCTGAAAAAGCAATCGAAACCTTTATAATGGGTGAAGCCATCAGCCGCTGCCTTCAAGTGATCGCCAAACTGCGCATTGCAGACCATCTAACGCAATCACCCGAAACAGCAGAAGTACTTGCCCACGAAACATCAACTCACGCACGATCGCTGTATCGTATACTTCGAACAGTCGCAAGTGTGGGGGTTTTTCGAGAGGATGAGCAAGGCCGCTTTCATATGACACCCACCGCCGAGCTGCTACGTACTGATGTACCTAATTCGATGCAGCCCTGGCTGGTGTTACGTGGTGAAGAATGGCACCGAAGTAGCTGGAACAAACTTTACGCCACAGTATCCACGGGCGAGACAGCATTTAATATCGCCCACGATGAAGGGTTATTTGATTATCTCAAACACGATTCTGATGCAGCGACTATATTTAATAAAGCAATGGCTGCCACAAAAGATTTCACCCAGTCTATTGTCGATGCATACGACTTCAGTGGCACACAGAAAATCATTGATGTGGGTGGGGGTTACGGCAGCTTACTCTCCGCCATATTGCAAAAAAACACCCATTTACAAGGTGTATTATATGATACTAAAAAAGTAACCGCGGAAGCCAAAAAAGGCATAGAAGATGCTGGGCTTGCATCACGTTGTGAAATAATCGCTGGAGATTTCTTCTCCAACGTTCCCTCGGGGGCAGACACTTTTCTATTACGTCGTATCATTCACGATTGGGATGACGAAAAATCCATTAAAATACTCAAGAACTGCCGTCAGGCTATGGATAGCGGAGGCAAATTGCTGTTAGCTGAAACCATAATCGAGCATGGCAATGCACTTTCTCCCGGAAAATTTTATGACATCGATATGATGGTCATGGTGGGTGGTCTCGAACGCACCCTTGACGAATACAGTGTCTTGTTTGAAGCGGCAGGATTTACGTTAACGAACGTGGTTTCTACCAAAAGCAACATGAGTGTTTTGGAAGGCCAACCCATCTAAAAAATCAAGTTTCACTGACAAAGACCAGACCGTGCATGTTTTTCGAGCATGGGGCGGGCTATCTGGCTGATGTTGGCATCGGCTACGAAACCACCTTCACTTAGCGCTGCACCACCACGGTATCGAACACGATACCGTGGTGGATGGAAAGATAAACACCATAAATCAGCAGGCACAACCCAGCCTGAATGTTGGAGGCATACTCAAAGCCACCACTGGACAAAAACATCACAATTATCCCATCGGCATCTGGCCTGCCAGAGCAAAGCTGCAGAATGCTGCTTGCATACACACAACTTCAAATTGTTTGATGCCTACTGAAGCCGGAATATTGCCCCGAATCATTCTGATTCACATCACTACTGATTCTCCAGGCCAAAACGATATGAGACATGACAAATATAACCGCATATATTTTCAACATTTTAGTATTGCTCACACTCATTGAAAACAATGCAAAAATCAGCGAAATATAGGTAAGGATAATTGCTACACCATCAACAACCATCAAAAACGACGAAATGATAGCCAATAGCACGGCTATAATTCCAAACGCGAGCTTAAGTTTCATCATCAAATGACGTGCATACTTCATTTTATGCCTCGTTATAGATCACAGGCATTTTCCCATTCCATTTAACCCACGTCTCATGATCCAAAATCAGAGTAGCCATAAAGTGACCGACGTTAACTCTACTAGTAGTGCCTGCATCAAATATTGCGCTTCTGGTTGGTGAGATGTGTGTTTCGTACTCGGAGACTTCACTTTTATCGACCAGACCATCTGGGCGAACCGCCGCCCACTCAATAAACCGATGATTCTGACCAATTTCAGTACGTAGATAATCCGCCGCTTTTTCATTATCAACATGAGGAGGCAGCAGCAATCGAAGAAGCCAGATTACACAGTTTTGGCCAAATGAAATTTGCTCGGAGAGATCTTGGTTCCTGTTACCCGTGGTATTCATGAGCACAAATTTGACTGGCTTTTCCGGATTATTTGCCTTGATGGCATGACACAATCGACGAGTGGCTTCTGTCACAAGTCTACGGGGCTGACCATAAATACCCTTAAAGCTCATATTATGTCCCAGACACGATGCCACAGCGTCACAACCTTTAACAGACTGAGCCATTTCGGAATCGCTAAGATCAAGAACACTTGCACGAATTACAGACACATTTTCATGATTCTTGATCGCTTCAGGAAGACTATCCACCGTGCGCACAATTATCCTGACGCTCTGCCCACAATTAAGCAGCTGTTCCACAAGCAACCGGCCAGTTGCACCACTTGCTCCAACAACAAGGGTTGCCATCTATCTCCTCCGTTCATAAAAATCATGACATAAACGTATACTACTCTCAATCAGCCACTGACGAAGATCCCGACGCATTTTATGCGCCGGGAAGAAACACTTAAATCATGATTTTATTTATGCTGACAGGAGTGCACAAAGCTTATGGCCAAACGGCTTAAAAAGTGTCAGTCGTTATGGACAAAATAGCCTGGTTTGGAACAGAACGTCTGCCAGGAGGCATTAACAATCATGTTCGCCCCGAGCAGATTTACTTCGATATTGTTTCTATTTTTTCTCAAATAAAGCCTGGGAAACTTCAATCGCTTTTTCAAGATAGTCATCATATAAGCCAGGGGTTTGATAACCGATAATTTTTGGCACCAATTCCTTACCCGTTGCATCGACCAACTGCAAAGTCGGCACAACTTCCACACCGCGGTCAATACCAAAATTTTCGGCATTATGTTCACGTCCGCTAAAATCACGCAGGGTATCGTATTCATCCATCATCACTTTGCGCAGAATAACGCGCTGTGGATCAATTCCAGCAAGGCGCATAGGGCCCAGCACTTCCGTTTCCAAACGTTTGCAGTAATAACAATTTTCGGAGGCAAACATCAGCAAGATAGGTACACCATTTTCACGCGACAGTTTGCTTAAGGCGGGCATATCCAGGCTGGTGGTGAGTCGTAGTTTTTCCGGCACGAACAGCTCTTCGTCTTCGTCCATTTCTACGGACGTCGCTCTGGCCGCATACCCGGCAACCAAAGCAAACAGTAAAAAAATCAGCAGGCTCCGCACTGTCACTACCTTAAAACTGCTCCCGTTCATTTTTCACCACCATTCTGATGCAAGCTGAAGTTAATGGAAAACGTTACTTCTCAAGGCTTATCAGCCCAGCATATCACGCAAGTTTGCCAGATGGGCGCGACCACGTTCCTGACGTTCTTCAGGATCAACCTGCTCACCCCGGCCTTCCCACGCCAGATCATCTTCGGGAAGCTCGCCCAAAAACCGGCTAGGTTCGCAGTCTACGGTTTCGCCGTGTTTGCGGCGACGCGCGGACATGGTAAAGGTCAGTGTTTTCTGCGCCCGGGTAATACCGACATATGCCAAGCGTCGCTCTTCTTCTATATCGTCTGCTTCCAGGCTGGCATGATGGGGAAGCAGATTTTCTTCCATACCCACCACAAATACATGGGGAAACTCCAACCCCTTGGCGGCGTGCAGGGTCATCAGAGAAACACAGTCATCGCGTTTTTCGTCCTCGTTCCGTTCGAGAATGTCCATTAATGTCATTTGCGCCACCAATTCGCCGAGCCCGGCATCACCCTCGCCTTTTTCTGCCATGCGCGTCAACCAATCAACCAGTTCATGCACATTGGCCATACGTCGTTCAGCACTTTTGGGGTCGTTACAAGTGTCCAACAACCAGTCTTCGTAGCGAATATCGCTGATAACTTCTTTGACCGCAGCTACCGGATCACCACGCTCGGCCAGTTCGGCTTTTGCCGCCAGCCAGCGGACAAATTCCCGCACCCGCGTCAGAGCGCGTTCGCTCAGTTGCATTTCCAGCCCCAGTTCATCACTGGCAGCGTACAGACTGATACCGCGCTCGCTTGCGTAAGTGGCGATTTTCTCCAGCGTCGCAGGACCGATCTCGCGCCGCGGCGTGTTGACCACACGCACAAAGGCATTGTCGTCCTCCGGGTTCACCAGCAAACGCAGGTAGGCCATGATATCTTTCACTTCCTGGTAGGAGAAAAACGAGGTGCCACCGGAGATTTGATACGGTAGCTGATTTTCGCGCAGGCCTTTTTCAAATAGCCGCGACTGGTGATTGCCACGATACAAAATGGCGTAATCGCTAAAACAGCCACCACTCTGGAATTTGTGCGCCAGCAGCCGCGACACCACTTGTTCTGCCTCGTGATCTTCATTGCGTGCCTGCACAACTTTTATCGGGTCGCCATAGCCCAACTCACTCCACAGACGTTTTTCAAACACATGCGGGTTGTTACCAATCAGCTGGTTGGCAGCCTTCAGAATACGCCCGGTGGAACGGTAATTCTGTTCCAGCTTGATAACCTTGAGTGTGGGAAAATCCTGTGATAGCAGAGCCAGATTTTCCGGCTGCGCACCACGCCAAGCATAAATAGACTGGTCGTCGTCACCTACCACGGTCAACGCACCGCGCACGCTAACCAAACTTTGCACCAACCGATACTGGGCACTGTTAGTGTCCTGATATTCGTCCACCAGCAGGTAACGAATGCGATTCTGCCAGCGCTCCAGCACCTCGGGGAATTCGATGAATAATTGTGCAGGCAAACCGATGAGATCGTCGAAGTCCACGGCATTGTAAGCCCGTAAGTGGTGATTGTATTGCTCGAACAGCATCGAAGCTGCCACCAGCTTAGGCTCACCATTGGCCGTGGCCTGAGCCTGGGCGGGGCTGACCATGTCATTTTTCCATGAGGAAATCTGCCATTGCATCGTCTGAGCCTCGTCGTCAGCATCAAAGGCACGACGCATTAATTCCTTGATCAGCGCCTGCGAATCCTGTGAATCGTAAATGGAAAAACCCTTACGCAGCCCCAGCGCCTTGCCATCACGCTTGAGAATATTCAGGCCCAGGTTGTGAAAAGTAGAAATACGCATGCCACGACGCTCGGCAGCATTCAGTTCGCCCTTGAGGCGTGCCTGCATCTCGCGCGAAGCTTTGTTGGTAAAAGTCACCGCAGTAATGTGGTGGCCTTTCGTGTCGCAATTTTGTACCAAATGCACAATTTTCTGGGTGATCACGCGAGTCTTGCCGGAACCAGCACCCGCCAGCACTAATAACGGACCGTCGATATAGCGTACCGCCTCTTTTTGGCGGGGATTGAGTTGGGACATTAGGAGAGCTTTTCAAACCTGTAGCGGAGAAATAATTGGCTCTTATTGTATACTCATCGCCCCCCACTTTCCCGATGAAATGCCGGGAAACAACCCCTTCCTGACATGAGCCCGCAACAAAACCTTAAACGCGGCGGGCCTATACCCGTCGCGTTTGAGATTTAGGCATCCATTGCACACCCTCTTCATTCCATGGCAACGTTAAAATCCCTCACACGAAACCCGCTATTCTTCGTCATTTCGTCTCGCCATGATAATGAACAAGCACTACAGATACAGCCCGAGAGATATGACAAAATTCGCAATTACTGAGCAATGACACACCGGCAGTCCATGTCATGATGTTTTCTCTTAAGCATGCGTGACAAACAGTCTCTCTACTCATTTTCCAAAAAACATAGCGGCTGCAAATCGTCCAAAAACATGGATCGTCACTTCCGGTATAACCATATTTTTCCTACTCATTTTTGAAGTCGCTGTTAATAATCATTTCTGGTTAACATCCAGGCACATTTGTCCTTTACTCTATTTTACAGGTATCAATACCATCAAATTTTGATGCTCCTAAATTCTTTCACAGCGGTTCTTCATAGACCTTATCTCCAAACACTTCTTCTATCGACAAACACTGCTTAAAGTCAATTTGCATACTTGTAAATCTGCTTAATTTCCTCATGCTTATCCATGATTCTAAATAAGGTCTAGCGCAGTAATTTCTTCGCCTGAGAAGCTCAGATCTGCATAATTGCTCATTCACTGGCAATCGACCCACAGGCTTTATTTATATATCGTTTACAGACATACAAGCATGCTGTTATCACTTATCGATCTTGCCAGCCCATAACAAGCCCCCGTGTATTACGGAAAATTCAGGTGTTCCTATACATTAAGTAGTCAATTCTATGGGCTAACTGCAATTTAACCCTTAATCCACATTCTTAAAAATAATGAATAATACATTTTTTATTCGATACATATTATGTCGCATAACTACTTCTGGTATTCTTACTACTTGCAGACCTGTTTTTAGCTGGGACTCAACATTGAAAATCAATGTTGCCGAAGCAAAACTGTTCTCCTCCTATAACGGGAGGAGAACAGTTTTGCTGACTTAAGGAGCTTTTGATTCTATTTCGTGAACCCATATCGCGTCTCTCAAATATCCAGCTTCCGCGTTGCACATTTTCGTAACAGCAAGCGATTGCGAATGACACACGCTTTACCTGAAGCACCCGTTGTTGGCGAACCTAAATATTTTAGGTCGCTGTCTGCTTCGCTCAGCATAAATCAGGAGCGCCCTATGAATGGCCATCCGGAAAAATAAGGAAGTACATCTTGCATATTCATCAAATCAGCACAACTGGTTTTGCCATCATGGCAATATTTGTCAGCCATTTCGTTCATGCCGAAGGCAGTTATCAGACGGGCCTGAATCAGCCACTTGAAGAAACCAGTAACTCGGGTGCCCCACTTTATGTGGATGTCCTTAACGCCGGTGAAGTCATCAATGTATCTTTATGTGGTGAAGCGAATGACAACAATGTCCGGGTGCGAATCTTTGATCCTGCAAACAGCCCGGTGCTGGACACTACGTTACTGTCCGGCAATGTTACCTGTGACGACCCATTTACGTCAGAACTCACCAACCCTGTCCGCTACACCACAAACACAATCGGCAGCTATCGAATTGAGCTTGACGATACGGACGGCGGCAACATCCTGAACCGCTTCGACATCAGTATCACTCCGAATGCCAGCACCAATCCTGATCCGACATTGGCGAACGGTCGCCTGTGGGGTTACCAATGGTCCTTCAATGCTGGCACGTTCACCGAACTCGGTGCCACCGATGCCGATTATTATGCCCTCGTCCCCGGTGGTCGACCGGCAACTCATTATGTCTGGAAGCTCGATCTCAATAAATTTGCAGGTTTCGCCTACGATATCGTCGCCAATGACCAAGGCGTTGATGCCCCCAGCTCCGGCTACAGCGTGGAAACGAACGTTAACAACGTTACCCCCAAATTCCCTATTTATCTCAGTTATCCTGTAGTGGCAAATCAACGCCCTACAGACCCACCGCTGATCAGTGATTTCCGCTTCATTGACAGCGATGGCCAGGATTATGCGATCAGTCCCGCCGTCACCCACGGCATACAAGACAGCGGCAACTTCGAATTCACCACCGATGTCGCCGGCACCTACGCCATCACTATCGACACCAACAGTGACGGCAACTACGGCGCCAACGACGTACTTCTGCTCGGCACTGCCGTCGTTGGTCTCAATCAGGTTAACTGGAATGGTCGTGATGCGACAATGAGCCTCGTCGCCAACGGCACCTATCACGCACGCCTGCAACTGCGTCTTGGCGAATACCACTTTATTGCCCACGACGCCGAAACCAGTGGCGGCCCATCTTCTGATGGTCTCACCATCTTCCTCGCCAATAGCGATGGCAGCACCAACGACACCCTTGTTTATTGGGATGACGCAACCTACCTCGGCGGCACCACCACACTGCCCGACGGCGCTCTCGCCTCCACCTCCGCAGGCCGACATACCTGGGGTAACTTCACTGGCTTGGGTTTCGGAGATAAGCGTTATATCGACACTTACGTCTATGGGCTCACCTCATCACAAACAACCCTGACCGCCATTACCGGTTCTGATGCCCTGCTCACTGGCACCGACGGCAGCATCAATGTACCCGCCACAGGCCCCACCGGCAGCAACATCCCCATTACAGTCACCGATGCCGATCTCAATCTCCTGCCCGGCATTAGCGAAAGCATCATCGTCCAGGCCGTCAACAGCCGCAGTGCTGAAATTGAACAAGTGGTCCTCACCGAAACCGGTCTCAACACTGGCATATTCAGTGGCAGCCTGAGCACAACAAATAATGCCAACACTGGCACCAACAATAACGGCATCCTCAACATCGTCAACGACGACGCCATTGATATCGACTATCAGGATCAACTCGACAGCAATGGACTGACTGCCATCCGCACCACCCGATACCTTGCGTCCAGGGACAGTGATAATGACGGTATCGTCGATACCCTTGATCTCGACAGCGACAACGACGGCATCCCAGACAATGTTGAAGGTGATGCCAGCATCGACAGTGATGCGGATGGCACACCGGATTATCTCGACCGTGACAGCGATGGCGACGGTATCGACGACATTATCGAAGCAGGCGGCAACGATACCGACAACGATGGTCAAGTCGATGGATTCACCGACACCAACAACGATGGCCTCGACGATACCCTCGCCGCCACTCCTCTTCCGGTCACCGATAGCGACGGCGATGGCATTCCAGATTATCGCGACAACCGTGACAGCGATGGTGATGGCGTGGTTGACAGCCTCGACCTCGACAGCGATAACGACGGCATCCCCGACAGCATCGAAGGTGGCATCAGCATCGACAGCGACAATGATGGCATTGCCGACTACCTTGATCTGGACAGCGATAACGACGGCCTGTATGACCTGACGGAATCCGGCATCAGCGATCCCGCTAGTCTCGATATAGATGGCAATGGTCGCATCGACAACAGCAATACCGTTGGCACAAACGGCCTCGCCAACATCGTGGAAAACAGTGTCGACAGCGGCAACATTAACTATACCGTGGCCGACACCGACACCGATGGTATCGCCGACTTCCGCGATCTCGACAGCGACAGCGATGGTCTGTTCGATGTCATTGAGGCCGGTGGCAATGATCCCGACAACGACGGTATCCTCGGCAGCGGTACACCCAGTGTCGACGGTAACGGTCTCGCCACTGGCGCTGGTCTGACCCTCATCGACACCGACAACGATGATATCCCCAATCAGCGCGACCTCGATGCCGATAACGACGGCACCCCCGACGCCAACGACGCCTTCCCCATCGACAATAGTGAAATTGCCGATAGGGATGGCGACGGCATCGGCAACAACGCCGATCTCGACGCCGACAATGATGGTATTCCTGACAGTGTTGAAGGTGATGCCAGCATCGACAGCGACGCCGATGGCACACCGGATTATCTCGACCGTGACAGCGACAACGATGGTATCAACGACATTATCGAAGCAGGCGGCAGCGATACCGACAACGATGGTCAAGTCGATGGATTCACCGACATCAACAACGATGGCCTCGATGACACTCTCGCCATCACACCTCTGCCGATTACCGACAGCAATGGCGATGGCATTCCGGATTATCGCGAAAACTATGACAGCGACGGTGATGGCGTAGTTGACAGCCTCGACCTCGACAGCGATAACGACGGCATCCCCGACAGCGTCGAAGGTAGTGCCAGCATCGACAGCGACAATGATGGCATCGCCGATTACCTCGACCTGGACAGCGATAACGACGGCCTGTATGACCTGACGGAATCCGGTATCAGCGATCCCGCCAGTCTCGATACAGATGACGATGGCCGTATCGACAGCAGCAATACCGTTGGCACAAACGGCCTCACCGATGCGGTGGAAACCAGTATCGACAGCGGCAATATTAACTATACCGTGGCCGACACCGACACCGACGGTATCGCCGACTTCCGCGACCTCGACAGCGACAGCGATGGTCTGTTCGATGTCATTGAGGCCGGTGGCAATGATCCCGACAACGACGGCATCCTCGGCAGCGGTACACCCAGTGTCGACGGTAACGGTCTCGCCACTGGCGCTGGTCTGACCCTCATCGACACCGACAACGATGATATCCCCAATCAGCGCGACCTCGATGCCGATAACGACGGCACCCCCGACGCCAACGACGCCTTCCCCATCGACAATAGTGAAATTGCCGATAGGGATGGCGACGGCATCGGCAACAACGCCGATCTCGACGCCGACAATGACGGCATTCCTGACAGTGTTGAAGGTGATGCCAGCATCGACAGCGACGCCGATGGCACACCGGATTATCTCGACCGTGACAGCGACGGCGATGGTATCGACGACATCATTGAGGCAGGCGGCAGCGATACTGACAACGATGGTCAAGTCGATGGATTCACCGACACCAACAATGACGGCCTCGATGACACTCTCGCCATCACACCTCTGCCGATTACCGACAGCAATGGCGATGGTACCCCCGACTACCGGGATAGCGCCGACAACGATGCCGATGGTGTGGTCAACAGCCTGGATCTCGACGCCGACAATGACGGCATCCCCGACAGCGCAGAAGGTAACGCCAATATCGATACCGATGGTGACGGCATCGCCGATCATCTCGATTTGGACAGTGACAACGATGGTATTCCTGACCTGATCGAATCCGGCATCAACGACCCTGCCGCACTCGACACTGACAACGATGGCCGTATCGATGCCAGCAATCCCGTTGGTAATAACGGTCTTGCTGACGCCGTGGAAACCGCAACGGATTCTGGACGGGCAGATTACAATGGTGACGGCACTGCCGATGCCCCACGTGATAGCGATAACGACAACCTGCCGGACTACCGCGATCTCGACAGCGACAATGATGGCATCAACGACATCATCGAAGCAGGCGGCACTGACTCAGACGAGGACGGCAGACTCGATGGCCCGGTGGATGGCAACGATGATGGTCTCGACGACAGCCTCGTTAACAACCCTCTGCCGGATATCCATACCGACACCGACAACGACGGCATCCCTGACTACCGGGACAATGACGACCTCGATAGCGACGGTATTGCCGACATATTTGATCTCGATAACGACAATGACGGTATCCCCGACCTCATCGAAGGCAGTAATGCCAATGTGGACACCGACAACGATGGTATCCCCGACTATCGCGATCGCGATAGCGACAACGATGGCCTGTTCGATCTGACGGAATCCGGCATCAGCAATCCTGCTGCTCTCGACAGCGACAATAACGGCCGCATCGACAACAACAACGCCGTTGGCAGCAATGGCCTCGCTAATGCGGTGGAAACCAGCACTGATAGCGGCAGTATCAACTACACCGTAGCCGACACCGACAACGATGGCATCGACGATTATCGCGATCTCGATACTGATAACGACGGCATCCCCGATGTCACCGAGGCCGGAGGCAACGACCCTGATGGTGATGGCGTCTCTGGTAACGGTACACCCCTCGTGGATAACGACGGCCTTGTGACCGGTGCGGGCCTGAGCCCAGGGAATTCCGATAATGATGATGCCCCCAACTACCGCGACCCCGATAGTGACGGTGACGGCATTAACGACATCATCGAAGCCGGCGGCGACGACATCGATAGTGATGGCCAGGTCGATGATTTCACCGATACCGACAATGACGGCCTCGACGATACCCTAGCCGCCAGCCCCCTGCCACTGCCCGACAGTGATGGCAACGGTGTCCCTGACTATCAAGATAATGCTGATCTCGACAACGACGGCATTAGCAACACATCTGACGTCGACAACGATAATGATGGCATCCCTGACCTTATCGAAGGCAGCAGTACCGATGTGGACACCGACAGCGATGGCATCCCCGACTACCGCGATCTCGACAGTGACAATGATGGCCTGTTTGACCTGACAGAATCCGGCATCGACACTTATGCCGCACTCGACACCGATGGCAACGGCCGCATCGACATCGGCAATGCCGTCGGCAGCAACGGCCTTGCCGATACGGTGGAAACCAATACCGACAGCGGCACCATCAATTACATTCTGACCGACTCCGACGACGACGGCATTGACGACTATCGCGATCTCGACAGCGACGGCGATGGCATCCCCGATGTCATAGAAGGCAACCGTAATGATGCTGACAATGACGGCCGCATTGGCAGCGGTACTCCATCGGTCGATACCAATGGCATTGCCAGCGGCAGTGGTGCAACCGCTCTCGACAGCGACAATGACGGCATACCCGATTACCGTGATCTCGACAGCGACAACGACAGTATTACGGATGTCGTGGAAGCTGGAGGCACAGACAACGACGGTGATGGCCACCAGGATGCAACGGGGGACATCGATGGCAATGGCTTCGATGATGCTGTACAAACCACACCCCTACCCCGCGTCGATACCGACGGCGACGGCATACCGGACTACCGTGACCCCGCCACGGCGGCCAGGCAGCCAAGAGCCGTGCGCACCGGCCTGGATGGACTGGGCGGCTGCACATTGAATCCCGGAGCCACCTTCGACCCCATGCTGCCCTTGTTGCTGCTCATCGCGTTGTTATCTCTCTGGCGCAGAAACCGCTGCACCAAACAACAAGCGCCCAATCAATGAGCAGCTATCGCTGGCCGTCTTAAAATTGGAAAACAAAAACCTATGTTCAGACATTTAACCCATCTCACCGGCTGCCTGTTGGGCATAACCCTGGCATCCGGTGCAACAATAACGATTGCCGCAGAAACCCCAATGGAAGCTGACAACTTCGAAAAACAATGGTACCTGGGTATGGGCCTTGGGCGTTCCGAACTGAAACCGGATACCGATGGCAGTGGTTTCAGCCTGGATGACAAAAATACGACCGGCTACAAACTCTTCGTGGGTTATGATCTCACTGAACGTTTCTCACTCGAAGGCTATTTTTCCCGGCTTGGCCAGGCAAAACTGTCGCCTAACGGCAAAATAAAATACAAAGACCTCGGTATCAGCGCACTTTATTACCTCTACAAATCCCAGCAGCCCCATGTGGGCTGGGGCATCTTTGGCCGTGGCGGCATAGGCAGCATGAAAAACACCGCTAACATCCCCTATGAGCGCGACAATGACAACCACATCATGATCGGTGCCGGTATGGAATACGGTTTCAACAACGGCTTTGCCCTGCGCATTGATGCCGATCTTTATGACGCAGATGCGCGACTCATTGCCATCAATGTACTAAAGCGCTTTGGCAGTAAAAAGAAAACCACACCACAGCCAATGGCCGTTATGGACAGCGACAACGACGGCGTAATCGACAGCGAAGACCGCTGCCCGAAAACAGTGGCCGGAAGCCAAGTGGATACACAAGGCTGCGCTCCCGACAGCGATCACGATGGCGTGACTGACAGTCAGGACCGCTGCGCCAATACACCAAACAGAACCCCCGTGGACGTACACGGCTGCAAATTACAAGCCACCATCATCCTCAAAGGCGTGACCTTTGCCACCGCTTCCGCAGAATTGGTTGGCAACTCTCGCCAGGAACTCAATAAAGTGGTTGCAACCCTGCTGCGCAATCCCGAACTCGAACTGGAAATCGCGGGTTACACCGATAACCGGGGCGAGTATGACTACAACGTGTATCTTTCACAGCAACGCGCAGATTCCGTGCGCAACTATCTTGTTGCCCAGGGAATTGCGGGTGAACGCCTGCAAGCCAAGGGATATGGTCCGAACGATCCCATTGCTGACAATGCCAGTGAAGATGGCCGGGCAACCAACCGCCGGGTCGCATTACACATCATCGAATAAAACCATTACCCGAAAATACCGGTCTGTGTCCACCACAACGAGTGGGGCACAGGCCTTTTTTGTACCGACTTTTCTCCGCCGGAATCCGCTAAGCTCAAACCCCTTATGAGCACGCATGAATCAAAACAATGGAAAAGCCTATCCCGCGACCACCTATTCTGGTTAGCTCTGCTGGCTGGTCCAGCAGCATGGCTAATACTCCACTCCTGGTTTCCCATCGACCCAAAACAAAATGACAGCCTGGACCCATGGTGGACACTATTGCTGCTGGCAGGCCTCTACCCGTTGTTGGAAGAATGGTTGTTTCGTGGCCTGCTACAGCCACAACTGCTGACCTATCGACCGCTACGCGCCCGACTTCTGGGCCTCAGCAACGCCAACCTACTGACCAGTTTTCTATTCGCAGCAGCTCACCTGTTCGTCCAATCTCCCCTTTGGGCCGCCGCAGTCATTGTGCCCTCGTTGATTTTTGGCGCCTTTCGTGATCGTTATCAAAGTGTCGTGCCCGCTATCATCCTGCACAGCTTTTACAATCTCGGTTATTTTCTCACTTGCTGTTTTTGATAATGGACGAACCAGGTAGACTGACCTGGCCAGACATAGCCTGAAGCCCAAGTCGCACCCATATCTTTTTTTGAACATGAAAGCTCGACATGTCGAAGCCATCGACATATGCTGCACTTATGTCGATTTAATGCAAAAAAAATAAACATGACATTTAACCCCCAGCGCCCCTACAACGATCTGCCGCGACTTCCGCCAGCGACAGAACTGGAGTCTCGTACAGTGCTCAAGGCCTGCATCCCCGCACGCGCCGCCCTGGCCGAGCTGCGTCAGGCCGCCGAACTCTTGCCGAATCAGACCATCCTGATCAACAGCCTACCCCTGCTTGAAGCCAAGGACAGCTCCGAGATTGAAAACATCGTCACCACCACCGACCGGCTATTTCAATATGCCCAGACAGACACCCTGGCCGACATGCCCACCCGGGAAGCTCTGCGGTATCGTACCGCTCTGTATCAAGGCTATCTGGCGCTTGAGCAGCGTCCGCTATGCACTGCCACCGCCGTCACAATCTGCTCCACCATCAAGGGGCGGGGAATGGAGATCCGCAAGGTTCCTGGCACCACCATCGCCAACACCACAACGGGCGAAACCATTTACACACCTCCCGATGGCGAAGCACATCTGCGCGAGCTTCTGGGCAATTGGGAACGGTTTATCCATGACGATCAATCCAGCCTCGACCCTCTGGTGGTGATGGCAGTAGCCCATTACCAATTCGAAGCCATACATCCATTTCTCGATGGAAATGGACGCACCGGACGCATTCTCAATATTCTCTATCTCATAGAGAAAGACCTGTTAACGCTGCCCGTGCTCTATCTCAGCCGTTATATCGTGCAGCACAAAGCTGATTATTATCGTCTGCTCACCAATGTGACGCGCAACGGCGACTGGGAACCCTGGCTGCTCTTCATGCTCCATGCCATCGCCGAAACCGCACAGTGGACCACAAGCAGAATCACCGCCATCAGAAAGCTGATAACCCACACCGGAGACTATGTGCGCACCCGGCTGCCAAAGATTTATAGCCATGAGCTAACACAGCTGATTTTTGAACAGCCCTATTGCCGTATCGCCCACTTGGTCGAGGTGGGCATCGCCAAGCGCCAAACAGCGGCAACCTACCTCAAGCAACTCGCCAAAATAGGCGTACTGCAAGAGCAGTCAGTCGGCAAAGAGAAATTATTTGTACACCCAAAGTTAATCCAGCTACTCACCACCGATCAACTGGATGTCACCCCCTATAACACTGAAAATTCAGACCGTAGGTTGGGGTGAGAAACGAACCCCAAATACCGGGGCGGGTGCCCTTGAGTGAGATTATTGATTACGGCAAAACAATCAAAGCAGAACCATCGGAGATCAACGACAATACGTGGGGACTCGAGCTTGAAGATATCGAAAAGGATTCATCAAAAGTTCTTCAACGTCTAACATTGCAGATCGCAAATCCAAGAGTACAAAAAACCGCTTTCAAGCTGATGACGTACTGTATGGAAAAAAGATGGCAATGCCGCCCCCTTCGTACTTGCCCCCCAAGCCGCACAAAAACAAATCGCCACCAAATTGAACGAACTGCTGGCATAGGTGGTTTATAGATAAACCCGGCCGTTTATCATAAATAATTATCGGTTTGTTATCTGGTATTATGAGTAACAAATGACAGCAGTTAAGGAGCCTTGCCATAGCTGATTCAATATTGACTAATGTGCTCAATGAAGCAAGAAACTGCCAACTTTGCGCCAAACAACTTTCCCATGAACCTCGCCCAGTATTAAGGGCTCATGCCAGCGCCCGGCTGTTGATTATTGGTCAGGCACCCGGCTCAAGGGTACATGCCAGTGGCATCCCCTGGGATGATCCGAGTGGGGATCGATTACGAAATTGGCTGGGTGTTGACAAAAAACTTTTTTACGATGAAACCCAAATAGCCATTGTCCCCATGGGCTTTTGTTATCCTGGGAAGGGGCGCTCGGGAGACTTGCCTCCGCGCCCGGAATGTGCACCGCAGTGGCACGCCGCATTACTCTCCCAAATGCCGGATATCCAACTAACACTGCTGATTGGCCAATATGCCCAACGTTACTATCTGGGTAAACAACACCCTACGCTCACTGCAACAGTGAAAGCCTGGCGTGATCATTTACCGCGTTATTTTGCGCTACCCCATCCTTCCCCACGCAATCAAATTTGGTTAAAGAAGAACCCTTGGTTTGAAAAGGAAGTATTACTTGAACTAAAAAAATATGTGCAAAGTACTTTAGATTGATGCGCTTAATGATGCAGATAAATGCCTCCTACCTGACTGAGCCAGACCCCACTTATTAGCAAATCAATGCTCCACCAGTCTGACATTCGGTAACACGGATATACCAGGGGAAAATAGCATGAATGGATAAGATAAGTTAGTTGTTATGTCGTAAAAGCAATTTATAATTATTACTCATAACTGGAGTATATTTTTTCGATAAAATTACGCTGACGAATATCGCTTGGCGTGAGATCACGGAAAACGTCAATATTGCATCAGTTATACAGGCGATAATAATAAATTATAAAAGCTATTAAAGTAGTTTATTTAGCGTATTTCTCGCGTTTTTGTAATTATGTATTTGTTTTCAAAAAACAACCTTTTCATAATTAAATTAAGGAGAGACAATCATGAATAGGCTTACTGCTCTTATATTTACAATCATCGTTTTTTCTTTAAGTGGAGCGTCGGCATCGTTTGCCAAAACGGCAAATGACCAAGTGCCACAAGCCAAGGATTTAAGCCTGCAAGAAATGAGCGCTATTGTCGGCATGGGGAGAATATACTGGCACACCTACGCACCATACACTTGGCTTTTTCAACAAGACAGCAACTATCACGCAGTACATTCTGCATATGTACCGCCAGGTACACATGACGTCGGCGGGCACCCTATTCACGTTGGAAGCTATGTTTATGTATGGTGTGTGGGAAATGGATCTAAGTATAGCAACTTTCCAATGCCAAACCATGACGTCGAGCTTTCATGTTATTAAAACATAAGATGAAGCTATAGAGATCATCATAGATGATATGACACAATACCAGCATACGCCGAGACAATAAGTTAAATAGCCTGCCAGGGTCAGAAGAAGGATTTCAATGTTTTAAATATCATAACATTGGTCTTCTTTTTCTGCCCCATCGCGCTTTTGCTTTGTTAGCCTAGCGATTCTGCCATAGAAAAATAACCCTTTCTCAAGGTGCCGGGTGCGGGAACGCCAAAAATAAAAAATATCGTTTTATATCCATAAAATCTACAGCGCTATCTCCCCCCCGCCACATCAACAAGCGCACCAGTAACATACGATGCCTCATCGGACATCAACCATACTATGGCATTAGCAACTTCTGAAGCGCTACCAGATCTTTTCAAAGGAATAAATTCCTTTAGCTTTTGTGGTCGGTTAATATCACCCGCATCAAAATGCATCTCCGTTTCGATTAACCCCGGCCTTACCGCATTAACTCTAATACCTTCTTCAGCCACCTCTTTCGAGAGACCAATCGTCATTGTGTCTATCGCACCTTTCGACGCAGCATAATCAATAAACTCATTTGGAGACCCAATCCGCGAAGCAGCGGAAGATACATTTATGATGGAACCACCACACCCCCCTCTGTTCATTGACATTCGTTTGACAGCCTCACGCGCACATAAAAAACTTCCCACAACATTCGTATCAAAGATTTTATGGAGTCGCTCCGCACTTATATCAACCAGTTGAGACTGTGGCGCTATTACACCAGCATTATTTATTAACGCATGAATCCTCCCAAATTCATCATCAACTGCATCAAATAAAGAAATGACACCCTCTTCCGTGCTTACGTCTGCTTGAACCGATACTGCTATACCACCGGATTCATTTATTTCATCCACCAACTTCTCGGCAGCAGCATTTTTGTTCCGATAGTTTATACAAACCGACCATCCTTTTTGATGTGCCAATCTTGCTGTGGCAGCTCCAATACCTCGGCCACCACCGGTAATAAGCACCACCTTTTTTTCCAAAGTCATAGCGCTATCAGGATTCATCGATCAAGCCTAATTCAAAAGCCTGGTCTTGATTTTCAAAAATAGCCATAGCGGTACTCATACGTTTGAAACCCAGTTTTTTGTAGAACTGCTCTTTCCCCGGATATGCGTATAAAATAATTTTCCTATGGCCTTTTGATAATTCAACAAGATTCGACACAATATCTTTTCCGATGCCTGTACCTTGATAATCCGGTAAAACTGCCACATCACAAATGTATGAACAATCAACGCCATCAGCAAGACCCCGACCAACACCAATCAGTTTCCCATTATCAAAAACAAAGCATTTAAACATACTGTTTGAAAAGAATTTTTCTAAGTCTTCCGGGCTTTTATTCCCGAGAGAGGCTGCTTTGTATAAATTGGATAGCTCCTTCCAGTCAACTTCGTCCTGTGAATATAACCATTCAAGGCTCAACATCATCCCCTTTAAATATTTAACCCTATTGAAAGTAGTCGCTTTATGGTAACAGGATAACTGGCTCTGTTCAGATTTTTTTATTTATAAATGTCTATTACAAAATCAAACATCCCATGAACAATCATCGTGTGTAACTACTCAGCCTGATTTTTTAAATATGAATTAAGCGTTGATTTTACAAGCATCCGATTTTAAACATAATAGTTATTCAGCGTTTAATTCAAACCGGGTATTTAACGCAGAGGTCGCAGAGACGCAGAGGACGCAGAGTTTCTAGTGTTTTTCTCTGTGTCCTCTGCGTTTACAACACTTGGCTTGACAATATTACACATCCCTAAAAGCCAGGCTGAGTAGTTACCACAGCGGTAACAATTTTTTCTACTCAACACATGACATCATTCAATTTATCCAAAATATTACTCCAACCACCTTCGTGATCCAATCGGGTTTCTTCATCAATAAACTTGACATGCGTCAGTTCAACATTTGTTTCGTTTTCTTTTAGTTCGCTGAACTCTAGCGTAACTGTACTGCCATCCGTTGAACATGGAGACATCCAGGTAAAAACCAGTTTGTTCGGGCGGCTGATTTCCAGATATTTTCCGGTGTGAGGAATTTTATCATCTCCAACATGCATGATTATCGTGAAGTCTCCTCCTTCACGTGCATCCGTTTCTGTTTGCGGCTGCGGCATATCTGGCATTGGTAAAATAAATTGAGATAATGTTTCCGGGTTTAACCACGCATCAAATACTCTTTCGATGGGTGCATGAACTATTTTAGTCACATTTACCGTTAGATCAGTCATTTTTGGCATCTCCGTTATTCAATATTTCGTTAAGTTTTTCCAGGCGTAATTCCCAGATCGATTTGAGTTCTTTAAACCACCTTTCAATGACACTCACCTGCTCCAGGTTTGCTTCAATCCAGTGAGTTCTACCCAGCGTTTTGCGTGTAACAAGTCCGGCTTTTTCAAGAATTTTTATGTGCTTGGATACGGCATTAAGCGACATATCGTAATAATCAGCCAAATCAGTTACCCGGCTGGTTCCCTGCTGACAGAGCTTCGTTAACAGGGAACGACGAGTTGTGTCACTGACTGCTTTCAGTAATTCAGAAAGCACTTTGTCATTCGAATATTCAACCATATGGTTCAGTATAATGGGGAAGCAACGATTGTCAACCAAACAGTTGAGTAATTTCGAAGTAAAGAAAAGACGGGGAAAGACCGCTCTGAAGAAAACAAGGGAGCTGCTGTATGCTATCTGCGAAAAAACCTCACTGACCCGATTACGCGCCGGAGATATACTTAATTCAATCAGCGACCACCCGCACAGCGGGTGGTCGCCAGCCCTCAACTAGCGTAAAATTTGCGGCCTTTTCGTCGTACCGCTTTTCCATTGCCTTCACTGCGTCACTTCCAAGGAATTTTCACCCATGTTTGAGCCCCACGCCGCGCCCACGCGCAACATCAAAAATGATGTGTTGTCCGGTCTCACTGTCGCCCTGGCACTGGTGCCCGAGGCCGTGGCCTTCGCCTTTGTGGCCGGGGTCGAACCACTGGTGGGGCTATACGCGGCCTTTATGGTAGGGCTGATCACTGCGGCCATCGGCGGACGACCAGGCATGATCTCCGGGGCGACTGGCGCGCTGGCGGTGGTCATGGTGGCGCTGGTGGCCGATCACGGCGTTGAGTACCTGTTCGCCACCGTGGTGCTGATGGGCATCATCCAGATCAGCGCGGGGATCTTCAAGCTAGGCAAATTCATCCGCATGGTACCGTACCCGGTGATGCTGGGTTTTGTGAACGGCCTGGCCATTGTGATTTTTCTCGCACAGATGGAGAGTTTTCAGGCACCCGATGCAGAGGGGGTTTTACAATGGATGAGCGGCAACACCCTGTGGGTGATGCTTGGACTGGTGGCGATGACCATGGCCATCATTCATTATCTGCCTAAACTCACTACCGCCGTACCTTCGTCACTGGTGGCCATTGTGGTCGTGAGTCTGCTGGTGATCGGCGTGGGACTGGAAACCAAAACCGTGGGCGACATCGCCTCCATTGCTGGCGGCCTGCCGGACTTCCACATCCCCATGGTACCGTTTACGCTGGAAACCCTGTGGATTATTTTACCTTATGCGTTGATCCTCGCCGCCATCGGGCTAATCGAATCACTGCTGACGCTGACCCTGATCGACGAGCTCACCGAAACCCGTGGCTGTGGTAACAAGGAATGCGTCGCTCAGGGTACCGCCAATATTGCCACCGGCTTTTTCGGCGGTATGGGTGGTTGCGCAATGATCGGCCAAAGCATGATTAATGTGAATTCCGGTGGTCGCGGGCGGCTTTCCGGTATTACTGCCGCGTTGGCGTTACTGGCCTTCATCCTGTTTGCCTCTGACCTCATTGAGCAAATCCCGCTGGCGGCATTGGTGGGCGTGATGTTTATCGTGGTCATCGGCACCTTTGAGTGGTCCAGCTTCCGTATTCTCAAAAAGGTGCCTCCCGCCGATGCTTTCATCCTTATTCTGGTATCCGGCATCACCGTGGCCACTGATCTCGCCATCGCGGTAATCGTGGGTGTTATCGTCTCAGCACTGGTGTTCGCCTGGGAACATGCCAAGCACCTGCAAGTCACCAGCTTCATCAACGAGGCGGGTCACAAGGTTTATGAACTACACGGCCCACTGTTTTTTGCCTCAGTGAAAAATTTCGCCGAGCTGTTCGATGTGCATAATGACCCCGATGGCGTGGTGGTAGACTTCAAGCACTCACGTGTCTACGATCACTCCGCTATCGAAGCCATTGATGCACTGGCCGAGCGCTACCTCAAAACCAACAAACGCCTACACCTTCGCCATATCAGCCCCGAGTGCCAAAGGCTGCTCACCAAAGCAGGTGACTTGGTGGAAGTCAACGTGATTGAAGATCCAAAATATCATGTGGCCGACGATCAATTGGGTTAGGTGACAATCTTAAATGTGAATTAAGCGCTAAAAACACGCTACTTTTAACCTAGAAACCTCAGTTGGGCGCGAAAAAGACGCGTAAGATATTGGTGTGCATAGTGAAGCATAAAAATTCGTGGTCACCTTATTGGTGATGAGATATTTTTCTGCTTTGCTAGGTGCACCAAGAGCTTGCGCGGACTTTCGTGATCCAACTGAGGTTTCTAGGTTTAAGCCACCATCACTGAGCCCCGAGTTACTGGCTGTTTTCAGGAAAGGAAACTGCCGTAGGAACATGCAACCCATGCGTGCCAATTTATTGGCTAACGCGACAGCCATCTTGCTGATGCCTCTCCCGCTTTCGCTAAACGACGATATTTGCAACGATCCCAATGTTCTATAAATTAGATCATTATTATTAAAATATTCAATTTTACCAATCAAAGGGTCATCCCTATACTGCTTCACGAGTTCTGCCAAAACCCATTTTTAAACTCATCACTCATTTGATATCGCTAAACAGAGGACAACACCATGAGTAGTAACACAAACAATGACAAAACCACATTCCCCAATAAAGAAGGCCAGCGTGTACCCAATGTCACCCTCCACACACGTCGTGACCACGACTGGGTTGATCTCAGCAGTGATGATATTTTCGCGGGTAAAACAGTGATCGTATTCTCGTTGCCCGGTGCCTTTACACCCACCTGCTCATCGTCACATGTGCCGCGTTTCAATCAGCTGGCGCCTGTTTTCAAAGAGCATGGCGTGGACGAGATCATTTGCATGTCCGTTAACGACGCCTTTGTGATGAATGAATGGGCCGCCGATCAAAAAGCAGAAAACGTCACTTTTCTGCCCGATGGTAACGGTGACTTCACCGACGGCATGGGTCTGCTGGTGGATAAAGAAGACCTCGGCTTCGGCAAACGCTCCTGGCGTTATGCCATGCTGGTGAAAGATGGCGTGATCGAAAAACAGTTCATCGAGCCCAATGTACCCGGCGATCCTTACAGTGTGTCTGATGCCGACACCATGCTCGACCATATCGCCCCCGACGCCAAACGGCCACTGGACGTGAGCATTTTCACCCGCCCCGGCTGCGAATATTGCGCTCAGGCCAAGGATTTGCTGAAAGAACACAATATTGCCTACGAGGAACTGCTGCTGAACCGTGATTACACCAGTCGCACCCTGCGCGCTGTAGCTGGTATTGACAGTGTGCCGCAGGTGTTCATCAACGGTGATTACGTGGGTGGCGCGGAATCACTGGAAAAATGGTTTGCAGATGAAAGCTGCATCGTCTGATCAGCCCTCCCCGTTAACAATCAACACTCGGTGAATACAGGGCGACGATTGTTAGCGGGGGTCACTGTTTGCTTTGCTAGATAACCATTTCACTTTCGAATAAACTCCCGGTGGTTTTATAAATTCGCAACAACCCATTAAAAATGGTCTACGCAAAAAGGTTCTGTATTTTGAACCAGAGAAATTTTCATGGATGACAAACCTCGCGTTTACATCGCCGGGACAGGCACAATAACGGCACTCGGGGGAGATACCAACACGAGTTACCATGCGGTCAGAGCCGAGATCTCCTCCTACCGT